>JACCDH010293399.1_pt1 | contig 24966 bp, 24 predicted proteins | sample 7442481 | NCBI WGS metagenome assembly JACCDH01 (sample SAMN15323433, study PRJNA562643) | freshwater metagenome | isolation source: river surface water | place: USA:Blue River Watershed | collected 2017-08-15
CCACGCCAGTTTGGCCCAGGCCGCCGATGTGCCGCTGTTTGGCCAGTGGATGACGCAATTCATTGAACACGCAAGGGACACCCGCCCATGACCGTCTGGCACCCCACCGACGATGGCCACGCCGACTTGGCAGACCACGACAGCTATGTGAACGGCACGCCACACAACACCTTCAAACGCCTGCGCGACGAGGACCCGATGGCCTGGTGCGACTGGTCGGGTGGCAAGGGCTTCTGGTCGGTCACGCGACATGCCGACATCCTGGAGCTCAACCGCAACCACCAGCGCCTGTCTTCGGCCCAGGGCATCCGCATGGAGGACCAGACCCGCGAGGAATACCTGGCGCGGCGCACCTTCCAGGAGACCGACCCACCCGAACACACCCGCACCCGTATGCTGGTGGCCAAGGCCTTTTCCAAGCCCATGATGGCGCTCTACGAAGCACAGATTCGTGAACTCTGTGTGGGCATCCTTGACCAGGCGCTGCCGCTGGGCGAGTTTGACGCCACCCAGCAGATCGCCAGACAGCTTCCCATGCGCATGCTCGGACGCATCGCGGGCCTGCCCGAAGAAGACCTGGACTGGCTGGTGGACAAGGGCGATGCGCTCATGGCCAACACCGACAGCGACTTCACCCGCCATGTGGTCGACAAGATGGACACCGAGGCCTACCGCTTCATGCCGTTTCGCTCGCCTGCCGGGGCCGAGCTGTACGACTACGCGGCCAAGTTGATGGACCGCAAGCGCGACGCGGGCGACACCACTGGCGTGTTGCACCTGATCACCCAGCCCGATGCGCAGGGCCATGTCATCAGCGACACCGAGTTCAGAAACTTCTTTTGCCTGCTGGTGGCCGCGGGCAACGACACGACCCGCTATTCGATTGCTGCCGCCTTGCATGCGCTGGCCCAGCAGCCGGGCCTGATGCAGCAGCTCAAGGCGGTGCAGGGCGAAGCCGCCTGGGAAGGCGTGGCCGACGAGTTCATCCGCTGGGCCTCTCCTGCCACGCATTTCCGCCGTACCGCGACCGAGGATTTTGAATTTCACGGCAAGCAGGTCAGGGCGGGCGATAAGGTGCTGTTGTGGTTCATCTCGGGCAACCGCGACGAGCGGGCCTTTGAGCAGCCCTTCACCGTCAATCTGGCGCGTGGCGTGAACCGTCACCTGTCGTTTGGGCAGGGCGGGGCGCACGCGTGTCTCGGCATGTGGCTGGCGCGGCTGGAGCTGCGGGTGCTGCTGCAGGAGCTGATCAAGCGGGTCGACCGCATCGAGCAAACGGGCGAACACGCCTTTTTGCGCTCGAATTTTGTTTGTGGCATCAAACGCCTGCCGGTGCGCATGCACCTCATCTGAAGGGAATCAGCATGTCGAATGTTCAAGAACGTCTGCGGGTGCTGTTTTGCGACCACCTGGCCATTGCGCGGGGCAAGTACGTCACGCTCCAAGCCGGGCAGGGCGGCGGGGCCCGCTTTTGCCGGGGCACCTTCGGTGTGACCTACGAAAAAGAGCTGATCCCTGTGCCCGGCGCCATGGTCATGGAGGGCCTGCCCGACATGGAAGCCGTCTACAGCGCCCAAGACATCCGACCGGGCTGGCAGCCGTTCACCAAAGTGGCGATCGGTGACCTCCAAGCCAACGACGGCACGCCCTTGCCCATGTGCGGGCGCAGCGCCTTGAAGCGCGCCGTGGCCGACTGGCAGGCCATGGGCTACGACCCGATGGTGGGCATCGAGCTCGAAGCCTTTGCCTTTCAGATCGAGCCGGACGGTTCGCTCAAACCCTACGACACGCCAGCGGCCCATGTGTACGCGACTGGCCCCTTTGCAGATCCCAGGGGCTTCACCGATGCCCTTTGGGAAAAGGCCACGGCTGCGGGCTTTCGCATCGACAGCATGAACACCGAATACGACGCGCCGCAGTTCGAGTTCACGCTGACCTACGACCGCGCTTTGAAGGCGGTGGACGACATCTTCCTGTTTCGGCTGCTGGCGCGCGAGGTCGCATTCCAGCACGGCATCGTGCTGACCTTCATGCCCAAGCCCATCCTCACAGTCGGCGGCAGCGGGGTGCACATCAACTTCAGCCTGCGTGACGCCCAGGGCCACAACGCCATCTCGGGCGGGCACGACGCCAGCCACTTCAACGCATTGACCCTGGGTTGCACTGCCGGTCTGATGCACCACCACCAGGCGCTGGCGGGGCTGCTGGCCCCGAGCGCCAATTCTTACCAGCGCTTGCAACCGGCCAGCCTGTCGGGCTTCTGGCAAAACTGGGCGGTGGACCACCGGGGCGTCACGGTACGCCTGTCGGCCGAAGGCGGTCCGGGCGCGCGCATCGAGCACCGCATGGGCGACGCCACGGCCAACCCTTACACCCACACCGCCGCCGTGCTGCAGGCCGCCCGCCTGGGCGTGGCCAACGCTTACGCATTGCAGCCTGCAGAGACGGGCGATTGCCTGGAAAACAAGGACGCCACCCACAGCGTGGCCGACACCCTGGCGGGCGCGCTCGATGCACTCGAAGCCGACACGGCGCTCACACAGGCCCTGGGTGAAGGTTTGGTGGCCAACCATGTGGGCATCAAACGCCACGAGGTCGAGCGCACCGCAGGCCTGGAAGGCGACGCCCTGCGCGATCACTACATCCGATTCATCTGATCTGAAAGAACAATCTCCATGCCCCAAGTGCACTGGATCATGCGCAACGGCGATCGCGTGAGCGATGACGTCAACGAAGGCACCAACTTGATGGACGCCGCCCAGATGAACGGCATTCCTGGCATCGCGGGCGAATGTGGCGGCTGCCTGTCATGCGCCACCTGCCATGTCTATGTGGATGAGGCCTGGCGGGCCGCCTGTTCGCCCATGGGCGAGGTGGAAAGCGCCATGCTGGACATCGTCACCGCGCCCCGCCAGGCGGGCAGCCGCCTGAGCTGCCAGCTGATCGCATCCCCGGCGCTGGACGGCATCGTGCTGCATGTGCCCGACTGAAAGCGCCCCATGAAACAGGAACAGATCGACGCGCTGCGTCACCAGCCGATCCCTGAACAGGGGCTGCTGATCGACGGCCAATGGGCGGCTGCAGCGGCAGGCCAGACGCTGCCCGTGGTCTCGCCCATCGACGGACAACAGCTCTGCACCATTGCGGCTGCCGGGCAAGCCGATGTCGACCGCGCTGTGCAGGCGGCTCGCCGCAGCTTCGAGCAAGGCGTGTGGTCGCGCATGGCACCTGCCGAGCGCAAAAAGGTGCTGCACCGCATCGCCGACCGCATCGAGGCGAACCACGCCGAGCTGGCGGTGCTGGGCGTGCGCGACAACGGCACCGAGATCGCCATGGCCTGGAAGGCCGAGCCAGGCAGCGCAGCGGGCACTTTCCGTTATTACGCCGAGTGCGTGGACAAGGTCAACGGCGAGATCGCGCCCACGCCTGAAGGCACGCTGGGTCTGGTGCACAAGGAGCCGGTGGGCGTGGTGGCGGCCATCGTGCCCTGGAACTTCCCGCTGATGATCGGCGCCTGGAAGATCGCCCCGGCACTGGCGGCGGGCAACTCGGTGGTGCTCAAACCGTCGGAAGAGGCGTCACTGTCTTTGCTGCGTCTGGCGCAACTGTGCCTGGAGGCGGGTTTGCCGCCGGGTGTGCTGAACGTCGTGACCGGCACCGGCGCGCAGGCGGGCGAGGCGCTGGCGCGGCACATGGACGTGGACATCCTGACCTTCACTGGCTCAGGCCCGGTGGGGCGCCTGCTGCTCAAGGCCTCGGCCGAGTCCAACCTCAAGCGGGTCTACCTGGAGCTGGGTGGCAAGTCACCCAACATCGTTTTTGACGATGCGCCCGACCTGGCGCAGGCGGCCAAAGTCTCGGCCATGGGCATTTACCGCAACAGCGGTCAGGTGTGTGTGGCGGGTTCGCGCCTCTTGGTGCAGCGCTCGGTGCATGACGAATTGGTGGAGCGTCTGCACAACATCGCCGCCAGCTTGCGCGTGGGCGACCCGCTGGATGTGACGACCGAGATCGGCGCCATCGGCAGTGCACGCCAATTGGCCAAGAATCTGGCGGCCGTGCAGACCGCGCAGCAGCAGGGCGCACGCCTGCGCGTGGGTGGGCAGGCATTGCAGCCCGTGGCCGGCGGCAGCTACATGGCGCCGACCTTGTTTGATGGTGTCACGCCCAACATGACCCTCGCCCGCGAAGAAATTTTTGGCCCGGTGCTGGCGGTCTTGCCTTTTGACGACGAGGCCGACGCGCTGCGCTTGGCCAACGATTCGACCTATGGCTTGGCGTCTGCCGTGTGGACGAGCAGCCTCTCGCGCGCCCATCGCATGGTGCGCGCCATCAAGGCCGGGGTGGTGCACGTCAACACCTATGGCGGCCCCGACATCACTGTGCCCCTGGGCGGGGTGCGCCAGTCGGGTAACGGGCACGACAAGTCGATGCATGCCCTGGACAAATACCTGGACCTGAAGACCGCCTGGATTCAGCTCTGATTGAGAAAGTACGCGACATGAACCACGAGCAACTCAAGGCGGACAACGCGCAATACCTCTGGCATCCCATGGCCCACCCGGGGGCGATGAAGAAGTCCCGGCCCGACATCATCGCCAAGGGCGAGGGCTGCTGGATCTGGGATGTGGACGGCCACAAGATGCTCGACGGTGTAGGCGGTCTGTGGGCCTGCAACCTGGGCCACAGCAACCAAGCCGTGCGCGACGCGATCGTGGCGCAAATGGACGAACTGCCGTTTTACAACGTGTTCCGTGGCACCACCCATGTGCGAGCGATCGAACTGTCCAAACGGCTGGTGCAGATGATGCAGCCCGAGGGTGTCGGCTCCGTGATGTTCTCCAATGGCGGTTCGGACGCGGTGGAAGGGGCGCTCAAGGTGGCGCGTCAGTACCACAAGCTCAAAGGCCAGGCCGACCGCTTCAAGTTCATCAGCCTGCGCCAGGGCTACCACGGCGTGCACTTTGGCGGCATGAGCGTGAACGGCAACAGCAATTTCCGTCGCGCCTACGAACCGCTGCTGCCCGGGTGCTTCCACATCGATACGCCTTGGCTTTACCACAACCCCTACACCGATGACCCGATTCGCCTGGGTGAGATCTGCGCCGAACTGCTGGAGCGTGAAATCGTTTTTCAAGGCCCGGACACGGTGGCCGCCTTCATTGCCGAGCCGGTGCAGGGCGCGGGTGGCGTGATCGTGCCGCCGCCCAACTACTGGCCGCTGGTGCGCCAGATTTGCGACAAGTACGGCGTGCTCTTGATCGCCGACGAGGTGGTGACCGGTTTTGGCCGCAGCGGTGCGCTGTTTGGCACCCGGCTTTGGGGCGTGAACGCCGACATGTGGTGCCTGGCCAAGGGCATTTCCTCGGGCTACATCCCGCTGGGTGCCACGGCCATCCACCGCCGCATCGCCGAGGTGTTTGACGCCGACACCACGGGCACCGCTTCGGTCTCGCACGGCTACACCTACAGCGCCCATCCCATCGCAGCCGCTGCGGCGCTGGCCACGCTCGACCAGATCGAGGCGCAGGACATTCCCGGCAACGCCGCCCGCGTGGGCTCGCACATGCAAGCCCGCTTGCGAAAATTAGTGGACAGCTGCAGCTTTGTGGGCGATGTGCGTGGTGTGGGCCTGATGCTGGGCATCGAGATGGTGAGCGACAAGGCGGGGCGCACGCCCATGCCCCGCAGCAGCGACATCCCGGCGCGGGTGGCCAAAGCCGCCTACCAGGCGGGCCTGATGGTGCGCATCTCTGGACCTAACCTGATCCTGTCGCCCCCGCTGGTCATCACCCGCGAAGAGGTGGACTTCATGTGCGAAGTGCTCGAAGGCGCGTTTGCCGCCGTGCAGGAGGGCCGCGCATGAAGCGCCCTGTCATCCTGATCGTCGGTACGGTCGATACCAAGAGCGACGAGATCGGTTTCATGCGCGAGCAGGTGCGCGCTGCAGGGGGAGAGGCCCTGATCATGGACGTGGGCGTGCTGGCCAAGGGTCAGGTCATCCCTGACATCGCCAACACCGACGTGGCCGCTGCCGCGGGCGTGACGCTGCAGCAGGTCATCGGCAGTGGCGACGAAAACAGCGCCATGGCCTTGATGGCCCAGGGGGCCAGCCATCTCACCTCAGAGATGTACCTTGAAGGTCAGGTCGATGGTCTGCTGGTGCTTGGCGGCACCATGGGCACCGATCTGGCGTTGGATGTGGCCAGCAGCTTGCCACTGGGCGTACCCAAAGTGGTGCTGTCCACCGTCGCTTTTTCACCGCTTTTGCCGCCCGAGCGCATGCCATCCGATCTGATGATGGTGCTCTGGGCTGGAGGTCTGTACGGTCTCAACAGCCTGTGCCAGTCGGCCCTGGCGCAAGCCGCAGGGGCGGTGGTGGGGGCCTGCCGAGTGGCGCGTGTGCCCCAATTCGAGCGGCCCGTGGTCGGCATGACGTCCTTGGGGTCGAGCTGCCTCAAATACATGGTGCAACTGCAAGCCGAATTGGATCAACGCGGGTTTGATCTGGCTGTTTTCCACACCACGGGCATGGGGGGCAGGGCATTCGAAACGCTGTCTGCGCAAGGCCAGTTCGCCTGCGTGATGGACTTCAGCCTCCAGGAGATGGTCAACCAGATGGGTGGCTCCGTGGTCAGTGCCGGCCCTGACCGCCTCATGGGCGCAGGCCGCAAGGGGGTGCCGATGATCGTCGCTCCCGGGGCCACCGACCTGGTGGATTACCCCGCTTGGGGCCGGATGCCCGAACGCTTTGCCGGGCGGCCCTCGCACGACCACAACCGTTTGATTGCCTCCGTGGGCATCGACGCCGGGATGCGCCGCGAGTTCGCCCGAGAACTGGCCAGCCGCCTGCGTCAGGCGCAGGGACCCGTGCACCTGGTGCTCCCCCTGCAAGGCATCGAAGAGTGGGACCGGCCCGGCGCACCGCTGCATGACCCCGAGGGCTTGGCCGCCCTGCTGGACGAATGCGGCCAATGCGACTGGGGCAGGGCAGAAGTCTCGCGCATCGACGCACACATCAACGATCCGGCCTTTGTGCAGCAGGTGCTCACGGTCTTTGACGATTGGCTGGCCCGTGGTCTGGTGAAAAAGGACGGCCCATGAGTGTCGCGTCGACCAAGGCACTGGTGCTCGACTTCGGCGGGGTCATCAGCCGCACCCTGTTCGAAACGCACGATTTGAGCGAGGCGGCCCTGGGCCTGCCCCCGGGCACGCTGACCTGGCGCGGTCCCTTTGCGCCCGAGACCGATGCGCTGTGGCAGGCCATGCAGGCCGACCACATCACCGAGCGCGAGTACTGGATGGCCCGCACCCGCAGTGTGGGTGAACTCGTGGGTGAAGAATGGCACGACATGCAGACCTTCGTGCAACGGGCGCGTGGGGCTGATGTGCAGGCCGTGATCCGGCCCGAAGCGGTGGCCGCCGTGCACCAGGCCAAGGCGGCAGGCTGCAAGTTGGCCGTGCTCTCCAATGAACTGGACCTGTTTTACGGCACCCGTTTTCGCGAACGTCTGCCCTTGCTGCAACTCTTTGACGTGATCATCGACGCGACCTATACAGGCATCCTCAAGCCCGATCGGCGGGCCTACGAGATGTGTACCGATGCCCTGGACGTCGCGCCCGCAGACTGTGTGTTTGTGGACGACCAGAGTCGCAATGTGTTGGGGGCAATGAAACTCGGCTGGCAGACGGTGCAGTTCGATGTGACCCATCCGGCCGATTCCTACCGCCTCGCCTTGAAACTGCTTGGCCTGTGAAGGGTTGGGGACATTCCTTGGTGGGCATGCAGGGTCTATACCGGGTCTGAATGTGTGGTATTTCACAGACAGCCTATGCCAGACGTTCCTGTAATTACGCATAATTATCTGAAATTACAGACGCATTTTCATGGCCGGACACGTCAACTCATTGCATGACCAGGTGGCGCAGCAACTGCGTGACCTGATCTTTTCTGGTGAGTTGTCGCCGGGTGCCTTTGTGGACGAAACCGGGCTGTGCGAGCAATGGGCCATTTCGCGCACTCCCCTGCGCGAAGCGCTCAAGGTGCTCGCGGCCGAAGGCTTGGTCCGGCACGAGCCCAGGCGTGGCAGTTTTGTCAATGAAGTCACCGAGCAGGACCTGGACGACATCTTCCCGGTGATGGCCTTGCTGGAAGGGCGTTGCGCATTCGAGGCTGCGCAGCAGGCCACGGATGCCGACATCGCTGTCTTAGAAGACCTGCACCAACAGCTCGAGCGCAATGCCAGCCAGGGCCGCATCCCCGAGTACTACGCCGCCAACTACGCGATCCACGAAGCCATCATCGCCATCGCGGGCAACAAATGGCTGGCCCAGGTGATTGGCGATTTGCGCAAGATCCTCAAGCTCGCCCGTTTGCAGCAGCTCAATGCGCCCGGGCGCCTGAGCCAGTCGCTGGCCGAGCACATGGCGATTTTTGCCGCCCTCAAGGCACGCGATGCCGAAGGGGCAGATGCCGCCATGCGCACCCATTTGACGCGCCAGCGCGAAGCCTTGCGCCAGCTGGCTCGGCAGCGCAAGAGCCGGATTGCGGGGGTCAGCATGGAAACCGGAAAAAGCGGGGTTGCCCAATGAACACATCGGAATGGATCGGCCGGAAAGTGGCCGGTTGGCTGCCCACGGGCAAGCGCGATGACAGGGGCGATAGCCCCTCTGCAGGCAGCAAGCCGGATGCCCGCGCAGCCAAGCCCGCCACCGCCAAGGAGGCGCCGGTGCGCTCTTCGCGCGAGCGGCTCAACGCCACCTTGCGTCAAAAGGAAGAGGCCCTGTCGCCGCGCGTGCTGCGCCGGACCCTGACCGAGTTGCAGGCCATTGTTGACCCCAGCGTCAGCGAGGTCGAGGGCGGCAAACGCGCCCGAGGGGTGGCCCAGTGGTACTCCAAGGCCACGCCTGAGCAGCGCCAGGACTGCTGGCTGCTGATGAGTGAGCAGTTCGCACCCGATGCGAGCAAGGTCAAGGCCGCGCGTGAACAGTACGAAGCGGCCGTGGGTTCCCCAGACGAGGGGGCGGCCGAAATCCGTTTGCGCAAAGCCCTGGTTTCGCCACGTACGCGCCTGCTCCAGCGCTTTGCGGTTTTTCCCGAAGGCATGCGGTTTTTGGTCGATTTGCGCCAGGAGCTGATGCCCGCGCTCAAATCGAACAAGCGTCTGCTGGCGCTCGAAGCCGAACTGGAAAACCTGTTCACCACCTGGTTCGATGTGGCCTTTCTTGAATTGCGCCGCATCAGCTGGGACTCGCCCGCCAGCCTGGTCGAAAAGCTGATCAAGTACGAGGCGGTGCATGACATCAAGAGCTGGGGTGATGTCAAGAACCGACTCGATTCGGACCGCCGCTGTTATGGCTTTTTTCATCCGCGCCTGCCCGATGAGCCGCTGATTTTTGTCGAAGTGGCGTTCATGGACGAGATCGCCTCCAGCATCACGCCTTTGCTGGATGAATCGGCGGAAGCGGTGGACCTGAGCCGGGCCACCACGGCGATTTTCTACTCCATCAGCAATACGCAAACGGGCCTCAAGGGGGTGAGCTTTGGAGACTCGCTGATCAAGCGGGTGGTGGAAACCTTGCGGGCCGACTTCCCCAAACTCAAGACCTTTGCCACCTTGTCACCGATTCCGGGGTTCCGGGCTTGGCTGAGCAAGAATGCAGGGAGGATGCTCGAGGCGACGCCCGAAAAAATGCGTGCCCAACTGGGGCGTGCGGTGGATTTTGAACCTCCCGCTGCGGAGCACGTGCTGGATGCCCTGGAACAGGCGCCCACTTTGCCCGAGCGTTCGGTGCTGCGGCAATGGCTGCTGGCCTGCGCCGCCCAGTACCTGGCCAAAGAGCTCAGTGAGGGGCGGCCTGCCGATCCGGTGGGGCGTTTTCATCTGGGCAACGGGGCCCGTGTGGAGCAGATCAACTGGGCGGCAGACCTCTCGCCCAAGGGTATTCGGCAGTCGTTTGGGCTGATGGTGAACTACCTGTACGATCTGCGCAAACTCGACCGTCATCGCCAGTTGCTGGCACAGGGGCGGATCCCCGTCTCGGACGCCGTCGAACGGCATTTTTTCTAGAGGACTGAAGCGACAGCTTCTTATCAAAACAGGAGACAACCATGAACCCATCCCAACCTTTGTTCGGTCGCCGAGGCATGCTCAAGTTCGCTGCATCGGCTGTGGCTGCCAGCAGTTGGTCCGTCCAGGCCCAGTCCACTTGGCCCAGCAAGCCCGTGACCATGATCGTGCCTTTCCCGGCAGGGGGCGGGACCGATGCCTTTGCCCGTCCACTGTCGGCCCAGTTCGCCCGTCTGACCGGCAGGCAGATGGTGATTGACAACCGCGGTGGTGCCGGCGGCACGCTGGGGGCCGGTGTGGCGGCCAAATCGACTCCGGATGGCTACAACCTGTTCATGGGCGCCGTTCACCACACCATCGCCCCTTTCATGTACCCCCGGCTCGATTACGACCTCGAGCGCGACTTGGTGCCGCTCATCCTCGTGGCCAATGTGCCCCAGGTGGTGGTGGTCAACCCCAAGAAGGTGGATGTGCCGGACTTCAAGGCGTTCCTGGACTTCGTGAAAAAGAACCCCGGACGGCTGAACTACGGTTCCGCCGGAGGGGGCACCTCGCACCACCTGGCCGGCGAGCTGTTCAAACTGCAGACCAAGACCTTCATCACCCACATCCCTTACCGGGGCGCAGGCCCGGCCTTGCAAGACCTGATCGCGGGCAATGTGGACATGATGTTTGATGGCCTGGGGTCTTCTGCCCAGCACATCAAGGCCGGACGCATCAAGGCGCTGATGGTCTCGGGCAGCAAGCGTAACCCGGCTTTTCCTGACGTGCCCTGTTCCTCTGAGCTGGGCCTGCCGGACTACACCGTGTCCACCTGGTACGGCGTCTGGGCGCCCCGGGGCACGCCGGCCGATGCCCAGGCCCGCGCGGTGGAAGAAATCCGCCGGGCCTGCCAGACCGATGAAGCCAAGGCCGTCTGGGCCGCCCAGGGCGCGGACTTCCCCAACCTGACCGGCGCCCAGTTCGATGCCTTCATCAAGAAGGAACTGGCCAAGTGGTCTCAGGTCGTCAAAGCCTCCGGCGCCAAACTCGACTGATCCACCGCACACGGCCCCAAGCGGGCCGTGTTCACCGCATTGCATCCGCCGCACCCATGAGCTCCAACCTGTTTTCTGCGCTCCGCGCCGCCTTTCCTGAATCCCTCGACGCCATTGCGGTCGAAACCGACGAGGGCCTGAACTACAGCTGGCGCGACCTCGACCGCGCCACCGCGATGATGGCCAATCTGCTGGATTCGCTGGATTTGCCCGAGGGCAGCCGGGTGGCGGTGCAGGTCGAGAAATCGGTCGAGGCCATGATGCTCTACCTGGCCACCTTGCGGGCGGGCTACGTGTTCCTGCCGCTCAACACCGCTTACCAGAGCGGCGAGATCGAGTATTTCATCGGCAACGCCGAGCCCGCCGTGGTGGTTTGCAGCCCGGCCAATTTTGGCTGGGTCAGCAAAATCGCTTTCAAGGCCGGGACCCGGCACGTATTCACCCTGGGCGATGACCGCACCGGCAGCCTGCTGGAGCGCGCCGCCCACCACAGCGACCGACACCGGCCTGCGGTGAAACAGGCCGACGACCTGGCGGCCATCCTCTACACCAGCGGCACCACCGGGCGCAGCAAGGGCGCCATGCTCACGCACGGCAACATGCTCTCCAATGCGCGCACGCTCAAGGCATACTGGGGCTGGAAAGACGGCGATGTGCTGATCCATGCCCTGCCGATTTTTCATGTGCATGGCCTGTTCGTGGCCATCCACGGGGCCCTGATCAACGGCAGCAAGATGATCTGGATGTCGAAGTTCGATCCCAAGCGCGTGATTGCGCGGCTGCCCGATGCGACCGTGTTCATGGGGGTGCCCACCCTGTACGTCCGCATGCTGGCCGAGCCCGCGCTCACGCGCGAGGCTTGCCGCCACATGCGCCTGTTCATCGCCGGCTCGGCCCCCTTGCTGATTGAAACCTTCAACGACTGGATCGCCCGCACAGGACACACCATCCTCGAGCGCTATGGCATGAGCGAGACGGTGATGCTGACCTCCAACCCCTACAGCGCCGACAAGCGCCATGGCCAGCAGAGTGAGCGCCGGGGCGGAACGGTTGGATTTCCCTTGCCCGGCGTGTCGCTGCGCGTGCGCGGGGACGATGGCAAGGACTTGCCCGTGGGAGAGATCGGCGGCATCCAGGTCAAGGGCCCGAACGTGTTCAAGGGCTACTGGCGCATGCCCGAAAAAACCGCCGAGGAATTCACCGCCGACGGCTTCTTCAAAACCGGTGACGTCGGCAAGATCGATGAGCGCGGCTATGTGATCATCGTGGGCCGCAGCAAGGACCTGATCATCAGTGGCGGCTACAACGTGTATCCGGCCGAGATCGAGGGCTACATCAACGAGATGCCGGGCGTGGCCGAAAGCGCCCTGGTGGGCGTGCCGCACCCCGACTTTGGCGAGGTGGGGGTGGCCGTGGTGATCGCCAAGCCTGGCGCTGCATTGAAGTCCGAGGCCATCATCGCGGCCCTCAAGGCCCAATTGGCGAACTTCAAGATCCCCAAAAAGTGCCATGTGGTGGCCGAGCTGCCGCGCAACACCATGGGCAAGGTCCAGAAAAACCTGCTGCGCGAGCAATACAAGGGTGAATTCCTCTGATCCAACCGTGCCCTGTGGGCATCACAAAAGACCGCTTGGGCGGTCTTTTGTTTTTTGGGGCTTCAGCGCAGCACCAGCACCGGCGTGTGGCAGTGGGTCAGGACCTGCTGGGTCTCGCTGCCCAGCAGCAGCCGCTTGACGCCTCTTCGGCCATGCGAGGCCATGACCACGAGGTCGGCCTTGTGCTTTTTCGCGACCGCAATGATCGCGTCCGAGACGATATCCGATTTGACCGTGACCGCCTTGCAACGCACGCTCTTGGCCGTGGCCAACTTTTGCACGGCCGCCAGGTTGTCGATCGCTGCATCCGACCACTGCTTTTCGATGCGTCCGATTTCTTCGGCGCTCAGGGGGATGCTGCCTTCGAAATAGCTCTGGGGGTAGCGTGGCACCACCTTGAGTGCCAGCAGCTCAGCGCCGCAGGTGGAAGCCAGCCCGATGGCGCTGACGACCGCTTTTTTCGACAGGCTGGAGCCATCGGTGGCCACAAGAATCCGCTTGTACATGGTGCTTTCCTCCAAAGTGACGGGGTGTTGCCAGCTTAGGACTGCCGGTTTGCTGGGGGCTTGATGTAGGTCAAGAAGCGCTTGGGCGCCATCGCCTATCTTCGAAACATGACTTCCGTCAATCTCGCTCCTGCCTTGTCTGCCGCCATGCAAGGCGCCGCCGACGAGGAGCGGCTGGGGGTGCTCGACGACCCGCAAGAGTGGTCACAGTTCAGCCAAGCCGATCCCGAGCATCCGGGCTGCTGGTCCTCCAGTGTGGTGTTCGAGGGCATGCATTGCGCGGCCTGCGCGATCTCGATCGAAGCCGCCTTGTCCCCTATGCCCGGGGTGCGCGCTGTGCAGGTCAGTGCCAGCAGCCACCGGGGCAGGGTGGTCTGGTCGCCACAGGACACCCGGCCCTCGCAATGGATGCAAGCCAGCGCCCGTGCGGGCTACAAGGCCGTGCCTGCCCACGACGCCCGCGCCCATGAACAGCGCCGTCAAGAGGCGCGCCGCATGCTCTGGCGTGTGGCTGTTGCGGGCCTGTGCATGATGCAGGTGATGATGTACGCCACACCGGCCTATGTGGCCGCGCCCGGTGACATCACGCCCGACATGGTGCAACTGCTGCGCTGGGCCAGCTGGCTGCTGTCCTTGCCGGTCATGCTCTTTTCATGCAAGCCATTTTTCTCGGCGGCGTGGCAGGACCTGCGCCATCGCCGCATCGGCATGGACCTGCCGGTGGCCCTGGGCATGCTGGGCACCTTTGTGGTCAGCAGCCTGGGGACGTTCGAGCCGCAGGGGCCCTTCGGTGCCGAGGTGTACTTCGATTCGCTGACGATGTTCGTCTTCTTCCTGCTCATGGGGCGGTGGATGGAGCTGCGCATGCGCGATCGCACGGCCGGCGCCCTGGAGGCGGTGCTCAACCGACTGCCGGACAGCGTGCGCAGACGCACGGCAGAAGGGGCCTGGGAGCGGGTGTCGATCCGCCGGCTGGCGGTGGGCGATGTGGTGGAAGTGCTGCCTGGCGAGGCCTTTGCGGGGGATGGCACGGTGCTGGCCGGGCAGACCCAGGTGGACGAGGCCCTGCTGACCGGCGAGTCGCAGCCGCTGAGCCGCCGCTTGGGCGATGGTGTGATTGCGGGCAGCCACAACCTGAGCGGGCGCGTGGAGGTGCGGATCGACCAGGTGGGCGCCGCCACCCGCTACGCCCGCATCGTGGCCCTGATGGAAAGCGCCGCCATCCACAAGCCGGCGATGGCCCAGCTGGCCGATCGGCTGGCCAAGCCTTTTCTGATCGGTGTGCTGCTGGCGGCTGCGGCAGCAGCGATCGCGTGGTGGCCACAGGGGCCGGGGCACGCCATCATGGTGGCGGTTGCGGTGTTGGTGGTGACCTGCCCATGCGCACTGTCTTTGGCCACCCCGGCGGCCCTGCTGGCCGCCGCGGGCGCGCTGGCCCGAGGCGGCGTGCTGTTGCGCAGACTGCAGGCCCTGCAGGCGCTGGCCGAAGTGGACACGGTGGTTTTTGACAAGACCGGGACGCTCACCCTCGAGAGCTTCAGTGTGGCGGCCCTGCACAGCCGTGCCGGTGTGCCCGAGCACACGATCTGGGCACTGGCCGAGCGCATGGCGTTGCAGTCGCTGCACCCGGTTTCCCGCGCGATCGCGGCCGAGGCCCGCCAGCGCCGCCAGGCCCAGGGCGACGATGCGGAGGTGTCCCCATGGCCTGAAGGCTGGACTGTCACCGAGCACCCGGGCATGGGGCTGAGCGTGCAGGCGCCTGCCGATGCGCCCGGCCAGCGTCCGCTTCGCTGGGGGTCGGCCCGTTTCTGTGAGGCACCGGCGCGCGCGCCAGACCGTCTGCAGGTCAGCCTGGCTGACGCGCACGGCTGGCTGGCCACGTTTGAGCTGCAGGAGACTTTGCGGCCAGAAGCGGCCGAGGTGGTTCGCGCCCTCCAGCAATGGGGCTTGAACGTGCAGGTGCTCTCGGGCGATGCGCCACTGGCCGTGGCCCGCGTGGCAGAGGCCTTGGGCATACAGGCGCACCGCGGTGCCTGTTCCCCCCAGGACAAGCTGCAGGCCTTGCAGCTGCTGCAAAAGCAAGGCCACCGCGTGGCCATGGTGGGCGATGGCCTCAACGACGGCCCGGTGCTGGCCGGTGCCGATGTCTCGTTTGCGCTGGGGCAGGCCCTGGCGCTGACCCAGTCACAGGCCGACATGGTGCTGATGTCCGGACGCCTGGATGCCCTGGCGCCCACCCTGGCGCGCAGCCGCCAGACCCTGAGGGTGGTGCGACAGAACCTGGGCTGGTCTGTGGCCTACAACGCGGCCTGCGTGCCGCTGGCGCTGGCAGGCTGGCTGCCCGCCTGGGCGGCCGGCTTGGGCATGGCCCTGAGCTCCCTGCTGGTGGTGCTCAACGCCCTGCGGCTGTCCTCGGCCTTGCCGCCCAAGCAGGCGCCCCACTGAAGAGCCAGCCCATGGACATTCTTTTTCTGCTCATTCCCCTGTCGGTGGCGTTGGTGTTCCTCATCCTTGCGGCCCTGTGGTGGGCCGTGCACCGCGGGCAATTTGAAGACATCGAAGCCGAGGGTGAGCGCATTCTTCGCAACGATTGATTTTCATCAAGTCATGCACCGCGGGAAAACCCGACACTCAACGCGTCAATCATCAGCAAGAGGAAGAAATGAACTTTGCCAACATGCAAGCCGCTGTCTACAACGATAAGGTTGTACGGCAGTTCGCCATCATGACGGTGGTGTGGGGCGTGGTCGGCATGCTGGTCGGCGTGATCATCGCCGCCCAGTTGGCCTGGCCGGAACTGAACTTCGGCATTCCGTTCCTGAGCTATGGTCGCCTGCGCCCGCTGCACACCAATGCGGTGATCTTCGCGTTCGGCGGCTGCGGCCTGTTTGCATCGGCCTACTACGTGGTGCAGCGCACCTGCCATGTGCGGCTGTTCAGTGACAAGTTGGCCGCCTTCACTTTCTGGGGCTGGCAGCTGGTGATTGTGCTGGCGGCGGTTTCCCTGCCGCTGGGCTACACCAGCGGCAAGGAATACGCCGAACTGGAGTGGCCCATCGACATCCTGATCACCCTGGTCTGGGTGGCGTTCGCCGTGGTGTTCTTCGGCACGGTGGGCACACGCAAGGTGCGCCACATCTATGTGGCCAACTGGTTCTTTGGCGCCTTCATCATCGCCGTCGCCCTGCTGCACCTGGTCAACAGCGCCGCCTTGCCGGTGGGCGCGCTCAAGTCCTACTCGGCCTATGCCGGGGTGCAGGACGCCATGGTCCAGTGGTGGTATGGCCACAACGCCGTGGGCTTCTTTCTGACCGCGGGCTTCCTGGGCATGATGTATTACTTCATCCCCAAGCAGGCCGAGCGGCCCGTCTACTCGTACCGCCTGTCGATCGTGCACTTCTGGGCCCTGATCTTCACCTACATGTGGGCCGGCCCGCACCACCTGCACTACACCGCGCTGCCCGACTGGACCCAGTCGATCGGCATGATCTTCTCCCTCATCCTGCTGGCGCCCAGCTGGGGCGGCATGATCAACGGCATCATGACCCTCTCGGGCGCCTGGCACAAGCTGCGCGATGACCCCATCCTGCGCTTTTTGATCGTCTCGCTGTCCTTCTATGGCATGTCGACCTTCGAAGGTCCGATGATGTCCATCAAGACCGTCAATGCGCTCTCGCACTACACCGACTGGACGGTGGGGCACGTGCACTCGGGTGCCCTGGGCTGGGTGGGGCTGGTCACCATGGGTTCGATGTACTACCTCATTCCGCGCCTGTTTGGCCAGAAGAAGATGTACAGCGTCAAGGCCATCGAAGTCCACTTCTGGACCGCCACCCTGGGCATCGTGATCTACATCGCGGCCATGTGGATCGCCGGGGTGATGCAGGGCCTGATGTGGCGCGCGGTCAACGCCGACGGCACCCTGACCTACACCTTCGTCGAATCGGTCAAGGCCAGCTTCCCCTTCTATGTGCTTCGTCTGCTGGGTGGTTTGCTTTACCTCGGCGGCATGGTCCTGATGCTGTGGAACACGGTCAAGACCGCCACCGCAGGCCGCTCGGTCGACGTCCAGATTCCGGCTGCTGCAGCCCACGCCTGAGGAGAAAACACCATGGCTCAACCACATTCCAAAGGCGGCCTCTCGCACGAGAGGGTCGAAACCAGCAACTTCCTGATGATCGTGCTGATCCTGATCGTGCTGCTGTTTGGCGGCCTGGTCGAAATCGTGCCGCTGTTCTTCCAGAAGTCCACGACCCAGCCGATCGAGGGCCTCAAGCCCTACACCGCCCTGCAGGTGGCGGGTCGCGATGTCTACATCCGCGAGGGTTGCTACAACTGCCACTCGCAGATGATCCGCCCTTTCCGTGCCGAAACGCTGCGCTATGGCCCCTATTCGGTGGCCGGCGAATTCGTCTACGACCATCCCTTCCAGTGGGGTTCCAAGCGCACCGGCCCTGACCTGGCCCGCGTGGGGGGGCGTTACAGCGACGAATGGCACCGCATCCATCTGAACAACCCGCGTGACCTGGTGCCCGAGTCCAACATGCCCGCCTACCCCTGGCTGGAGAAGAACACCGTGGACCACACCACCATCGCGGCCCACATGGCGGGGCTGCGCACGCTCGGCGCACCCTACAGCGATGAAGAGATCGCCCAGGCGGCCGCCGAGGTCAAGGGCAAGACCGAGCTGGAGGCCGTGATCGCCTACCTGCAGGGTCTGGGCATCCACCGTAAATGAATGAATGGGCGTGACAGACCTCCAGCGCTGTCACCCACTGACCAAGGACCGGTATGGACATCAATACCCTGCGCTCCATCGTGACCGTTGCCGCCTTTGTGGCCTTCATGGGCATCGTCTGGTGGGCCTTGTCCCGTCGCAACCAGGCCCGCTTCGAGGAGGCGGCCCACCTGCCTTTTGCTCAGGACGATTGAGCCGCCCTGAACGACCCCCCATCAAGGAATCCAAATGAGTGACTTCATCAGCCATTTCTGGCATCTCTATGTGGCCGGCATCTCGCTGCTTGCCATCATCGCCTGTCTGTTGCTGCTCTGGTTCAGTGGCAAGGCCAAGGCCATGACGGCCAACGACAACACCACCGGCCACGTCTGGGACGGTGACCTGCGTGAAATGAACAACCCGCTGCCGCGCTGGTGGGTGGGGCTGTTCGTGATCACGATCGTCTTTGCACTGGTGTACCTGGCCTTCTACCCTGGGGCGGGCAGCTTCGCGGGCAAATTCGGCTGGTCATCGGCCGGTCAGTACGAGGCCGAAGTGGACAAGGCCAACGCGCAGGTGGCGCCTCTGTACGCCAAATTCCAGGGTCTGCCGGTGGAGGATGTGGCCAAAGACCCGCAAGCCATGGCCATCGGCGATCGCCTCTTCATGAACCACTGTGCCCAGTGCCATGGCTCGGACGCCCGCGGCAGCAAGGGCTTTCCCAACCTGACGGATGCCGATTGGTTGCATGGCGGCTCGCCCGAGAAGATCAAGGAAACCCTGACCCAGGGCCGCAACGGCATGATGCCGCCGATGGCGGCCGCAGTCGGCTCGCCGGAAGACGTGCGCAATGTGGCGCACTATGTGCTCAGCCTCTCGGGCAGCCCGCACGATTCCCTGAGGGCTTCGCTGGGCAAGGCCAAATTCGGTGCCTGCGCGGCCTGCCACGGCATGGACGGCAAAGGCAACCAGAGCCTGGGCGCGCCGAACCTGACCGACGACATCTGGCTGCATGGCTGGGGCGAGAGCGCCATCGTGGCCATGATCAACAACGGCAAAAACAACCCGATGCCTGCCCAAGCCCAGAAGCTGACGGAGGGGCAGATCCATGTGCTGTCCGGCTATGTCTGGGGCTTGAGCCAAGCCAAGGCAGGCGCAAGCAGGTAATCGCTTGCTTCTTGGGGCCCGCCAGGGCCCTTGTCCTTTTCACAGGAGAAAGTTTTGGCGTCTCCGCACGAGCCCTCGCGCAAGACCATTCCGATCGTGCCCGTGTCCCCGACCGCTGCCGATGCCGGGGACAGCACCCAGGAGATGGTGTCGCTGTATGCGGCGCACCGCAAGGTCTACCCGCGCAGCGTGCAGGGGCGCTTTGCCCATTGGCGCTGGGTGATGGTGTGGCTCACCCAGCTGGTGTTCTATGGCTTGCCCTGGCTGGAATGGGGGCAGCGCCAGGCCGTGCTGTTCGATCTGGGCGCACGCCGTTTCTATATTTTCGGCCTGGTGCTGTACCCGCAGGACTTCATCTACCTGACGGCGATCCTGGTGATCTCGGCGTTCTCGCTCTTCCTCTTCACGGCGGTGGCTGGCCGCCTGTGGTGCGGCTATGCCTGTCCGCAGACCGTCTACAGCGAAATCTTTCTCTGGGTCGAGCGCAGCATCGAGGGCGACCGCACGGCCCGCATCCGGCTCGATGCATCGGACATGTCGCTCGAAAAGCTCTTCAAGAAGTGGTTCAAGCACATCGTCTGGATCGGCATCGCGATGTGGACCGGTTTCAGCTTTGTCGGCTATTTCACCCCCATCCGCGCGCTGGGCATGGAATTCCTGACCGGCAACATGTCGTCTTGGGAAGTGTTCTGGGTCTTTTTCTACGCCCTGGCCACCTACGGCAATGCCGGCTTCATGCGCGAACAGGTGTGCAAGTACATGTGCCCCTATGCCCGCTTTCAGAGTGCCATGTTCGACAAGGACACCCTGATCGTGAGCTATGACCAGGCGCGAGGCGAACCGCGCGGCGCCCGCTCCAGAAAAGCCGATCCCCAGTCCTTGGGACTGGGGTCCTGTGTCGACTGCAGCCTGTGTGTGCAGGTGTGCCCGACCGGCATCGACATCCGCCAGGGTTTGCAATACGAATGCATTGGCTGCGGTGCTTGTGCCGATGTGTGCGACGCCGTCATGGACAAGGTGGGTGACGCCAAAGGCCTGATCCGGTACTCCACCCAAAACGCCGTGGCTTCCGGCTGGGGCCCAGAGCAGATCTGGCGCCGGGTGTGGCGACCGCGTGTGCTGCTTTACGCTGTCATCTTGCTGGGGGTCTCGCTCGCCCTGGTGTCGAGCCTGGCCATGCGCCAGCCCTTCAAGGTCGATGTGGTGCGTGACCGTGCCGCGCTGGCGCGCATCGTGGCCGGGGGCCAGATCGAGAACGTCTACCGTTTGCAGATCATGAACGCCGCCGAAGCGCCCTTGCACTTCAAACTGGCCGTGCAGGGCTTGCCGAACCTGCGCATCGTGACCGAGCCAGAGGTGCAGGTGCCAGCCACCGAATCCCGCTGGGTTTCGGTGCGCCTGCAATTGCCCTACGAAGCGGCGCCGCCCGGCGCTCACCCCATCCATTTCCAGATCCTGTCCTTCGAAGAAGGCCGCAGGCTGGTGGGGGAGATCCAGGAAAAATCGGTTTTCCTGGTGCCCCGTTGATTCCTCAGGAGAGGCCATGACCCCGTCGAACCCGTCTTCCCCCGCCCCGCGCCCCTGGTGGGCTTTTGGCCATGTCTGGCTCCTGATCGCCGGCCCAGCCACCGTGGTGGTGGCAGGCCTGTTCACCTACTACCTGGCGGTGCGCAGCCCGGACCCGGTGTTGCCGACCCAGGCCCCCGGCCAGGTCCAGGGGCAAGCCGGCGACATCGGGCAGGCGCCGGCCGTGCAGGCCCGCAACCACGCGGCTACCGGGACTTTGCCCGCGGCGTCGCCTGCCAAGCCCTGAGCGATGGGGAGTCGTGGCGCGTGCCACTGCACGTGCGCCCGCCCGGTGACGGTGGGCCTGAGCGGTTCGACCGGCGCGAGCGCTTCAGTGGCACATGGCGGACTGGTGGTTGACCAGACGCTGCAAGGCCTCGGTGCTGAGGATGCGCACATGGCGCTGCTTGACCTCCACCATGCCTTCTTCCACAAATTTCGAGAAGGTCCGGCTGACGGTCTCCAGCTTGAGGCCGAGGTAGCTGCCGATTTCCTCGCGGGTCATGCGCAGCACCAGCTCGGATTGTGAAAACCCCCGGGCATGCAGGCGTTGCACCAGATTGAGCAGAAAGGCGGCCAGGCGCTCTTCCGCACGCATGCTGCCCAGCAGCAGCATGACGCCGTGCTCGCGCACGATTTCGCGGCTCATGATTTTGTGCACATGGGTTTGCAGGGCGGTGACTTCCCGCGAGAGTTCCTCGATGCGGTCAAAGGGCATCACGCAGACTTCGGCGTCTTCCAGCGCCACCGCATCGCAGGTGTGGTGGTCGTTGACGATGCCGTCCAGGCCGATGATCTCGCCCGCCATCTGAAAGCCGGTGACCTGGTCGCGCCCATCCTCGGTGGCCAGGCAGGTCTTGAAGAAACCGGTGCGGATGGCGTAGAGCGAGGTGAATTTCTCGCCGTTGCTGAACAAGGTGCTGCCGCGCTTGACCTTGCGGCGCGTGGCCACCAGGTCGTCCAGCCGGTTCATGTCCTGGCTGTTGAGCCCCAGGGGCATGCACAGCTCCCGCAGATTGCAGTTGGAGCAGGCGACTTTGATGGCTTGAGTGTTCATGTTGATGACTTTCTCGCGGGTCTTGCCTTGGATCCACTGGCCCTATTGGACACCAAAAAATCAGGGTTTTCACGGAGCTTGACCGGCGTCAGACCAATTTAGAGATGGGGTTGATGTGGGTCAAGACTCCTGAAGGTATATACCGGCAAAGTCCCAACATCCTTACAACCCTGGTCTGGCGCTGCCCCATGTCCGTCATCACGCCCGAATTGCTCGCCCGCTTTGATGTGCCGGGCCCGCGTTACACCTCCTACCCGACGGCCGACCGCTTCGTGGAAGCCTTCACCGAGGCCGACGGCATCTTGGCCCTGGAGCAGCGGCGGCAAGCCACCCGCCTGCAGCGCCAGCCCCTGTCGCTGTATGTGCACATCCCGTTTTGCGAATCGCTGTGCTACTACTGTGCCTGCAACAAGATCATCACCAAGCACAAGGACCGCGCCGCGACCTATCTGCGCTACTTGAGCCGCGAGGTGGAATTGCAGGTGGCGCACCTGGGCAGCGGGCATGCCGTCAGCCAGCTGCACCTTGGCGGTGGCACCCCCACTTTTCTGAGCGATGACGAGCTGCGCGAGCTGCTGGCCATGTTGCGCCGCCATTTCCAGTTCGTGCCGGGCGGCGAGTATTCGGTCGAGGTCGACCCGCGCACCGTGGATGAACAGCGCCTGGCCGTGCTGGCGGAGCTGGGCTTCAACCGCCTGAGTTTTGGCGTGCAGGATTTTGATCCCGCGGTGCAGAAGGCCATCCACCGCGTGCAGCCGGCCGAGCAGGTCTTTGCCCTGGTGCAGGCGGCGCGCACCCTGGGCTTCGAGTCGGTCAATGTGGACCTGATTTACGGTTTGCCACTGCAAACCGCGCCATCCTTTGCGCGGACACTCAAGCAGGTCGGTCAGTTGCGGCCCGACCGCATTGCCCTGTACGCCTATGCCCATTTGCCTGAGCGCTTCAAGCCGCAACGCCGCATCCATGCCGCCGAACTGCCCCTGGCCGGGGCCAAGGTGTCCATGCTCGCGCAGTCTCTCGACACGTTCAGCGAGGCCGGCTATGTCTACATTGGCATGGACCACTTTGCCCTGCCCGAGGACGCCCTGGCGGTGGCCAAGCGCCAGGGGCGATTGCACCGCAATTTCCAGGGCTACAGCACCCAACCCGACTGCGACCTGATCGCCCTCGGGGTCTCGGCCATCGGCCGCATGGGGGCCACCTACAGCCAGAATGCGAAGACCCTGGAGGAGTACTGCGACGCGCTGGACCAGGGGCATTTGCCGGTGGTGCGCGGCCTGACCCTCAGCCGCGATGACATGGTCCGGCGCGCGGTGATCATGGCCCTGATGTGCCAGGGCGAGCTGCACTACGAATCGATCAATCTGGCGTGGCTGATCGACTTCACCAGCTACTTTGCCCGCGAAATGCAGGCGCTGGCCGAGCTGGAGACCCAGGGGCTGGTGGCGCTGAGCCCCAGCGGTATCCGCATCACCAGCCAGGGCTGGTTCTTTGTGCGCGCCGTGGCCATGGTGTTTGACCGCTACCTCCAGCAAGGGCGCAGCCAGACACAGTTCTCGAGGATCCTGTGATCCCGTAGCATCGGCGCATGCAAAGCTCTCTGGCGTTGACCGCCCTGTTGATGGGCCTGGCCGGTGGCCCCCATTGCGTGGCCATGTGCGGCGCGGCTTGCGCCGGCCTGGGCCATGCCGCCGGCGAGCGCCAGCGCCAGGCCTTGGCGGTGTTTCAGCTGGGCCGTCTGCTCGGCTACAGCCTGCTGGGGGGCCTGGCGGCGGTCAGTGTGCAGGGCCTGGGGTGGCTCACCACCCAGTCGGCCGCCTTGCGGCCACTTTGGACCTTGCTCCATCTGGCCGCGATGGCCTTGGGCGTGGTGCTGATGCTCCAAGCCAGGCAGCCGGTCTGGCTGGAACAGGCCGCACGGCGGCTGTGGGCTGGTGTGCAGCGCTGGCATCAGCGCCGCGGGCTGCTCGCCCCCGGGCTGGTGGGCATGCTCTGGGCCCTGATGCCTTGCGGCTTGCTGTATTCGGCCTTGATGGTGGCTGCGCTGAGCGGCTCCGCCGGCGATGGCGCCCTGACCATGGCCGGGTTTGCCCTCGGCAGCAGCGTCAGCCTGTGGGCTGGGCCCTGGTTGTGGTTGCGCATGCAGCGCCTGGGCGATGGCGCCTGGGGCATGCGGCTGGCGGGCTTGGCCTTGTTCGCGGTCTCGGCCTGGGGGCTGTGGCTGGGTCTGGTGCACGACCAGGCCCCCTGGTGCGTGACGGCGGGCTGATCAGGCGGTCAATCCCTTGTAGAGCATGTAGGCGGCCAGCAGGTACAAGACGCAGGCAAAGACGCGCTTGAGCTGCTTGACCGGCAATTTGTGCGCGGTGGCGGCACCGATGGGGGCCATCAGCACGCTGCAGCTGGCGATGACGACCAAGGCCGGCAGCCAGAGGTAGCCAAAGGAGTAGGGCGGCAGTTCGCCCAGCGACCAGCCGCTGACGATGTAGCCGGCCACATTGGCCAGTGCGATCGGGAAGCCCAGCGCCGCGCTGGTGGCCACCGCGTTGTGGATGGCCACATTGCACCAGGCCATGAAGGGCACGCTGATGAAGCCGCCGCCCGCGCCCACCAGGCCGGACAGCAGGCCGATCAGGCCACCCGCACCCATTTGGCCCGCGAATCCGGGCATCTGGCGGGAGGGGGCCGGCTTCTTGTCCAGGAACATCTGGGTGGCAGAAAAACCCACGAAAGCCGCAAAGAACAAGGCCAGAGAGGTTCCCTTGACCACGGCAAAGACGCCCAGACTGCCCAGCAGGCTGCCCAGCACGATGCCGGGCGCCAGGCCCTTGACGAGGTCCCACCGGACGGCACCTTTTTTGTGGTGCGCGCGCACACTCGAGACACTGGTGAAGATGATGGTCGCCATCGAGGTGGCAATCGCCATCTTGACGGCCAGGTCAGGGCTGACCCCGCGTTGCCCGAGGAGCCAGGTCAGGAAGGGCACCATGATCATGCCGCCCCCGATGCCCAGCAGGCCAGCCAGAAAGCCGGTGCACAGGCCCAGTATGGCCAGCTCGAGGATCAGGGTGAGTTCAAAAGTCATGGGGGGTACCGCGAATGAGAAAGGTGTCTGCGAGTGCCGCCGGACCGGCATCCTGAACCGGGGGTTCAGGTGGGCGAGGGCAGACTGGCGTTGGGTTCATCTGACGCGAGACGATCACGCTCACCAGCCGATGTACCAAGCCCGAGCTCAATGAGCATTGGTTCAA
>JACCDH011360148.1_pt1 | contig 24954 bp, 26 predicted proteins | sample 7442481 | NCBI WGS metagenome assembly JACCDH01 (sample SAMN15323433, study PRJNA562643) | freshwater metagenome | isolation source: river surface water | place: USA:Blue River Watershed | collected 2017-08-15
AATTCGCACTTCTCTACATTCAATGAAGGGCAATTTATTTGGATATTAGCTGGGGCAATGTTTGCTACAGAAAAGGTCGGTACAAGAATAAAAACCTAAGCTATCGAACGCTGATAAATTGTTGATAAACCTGAAAAAGCCACAAGCTCATAACTCTGATCACTCAAGTATTGATGAATTTCACTGTTCAAAATCCCCAAAACATCATCTTTAGAATTCCAATTCTCGATACAAATATTTTGAGGTTGATAAGACTTTAAATCAAGCTCTTTGAGCGCCGTTAAATCATCACCCTCGAGGTCAACACTCAATAACTCAAACTTGTTTTGAAAATTCTGCTCATTTAGAAAATTGGTCAAAGTTTGTGTTTTGATATACCTAATTGATTGCTCATTGATGCTCTTTTGATTTTTTTTATAGTTGTATTTATTGAATAAGCCTTATCAGAAAAAATTTCCATCCATTCATTGGTATCACTGACTGCTACCAAGATTAAATTATCTCTCCTTCTATTTAGTTAATTAGCTAGAATCTTGACCTCTTCTAAATCAATCAGAATTCCAGACCAGTTTTCTATAAAGGCCATAAGTATTGGTTCCTCTTCGCTGATGATGGCAACCAATATCAACATACCGACCATTCTTTAATTTGCTAGAAAAAAGATTAAATAAATAAATTTTCAGAATATTGTGAATATGATTTTTTAGGCTTACTTAGCGAAAAAAGCCTTATAAAAGACTATTACATATGTTTTGAGTTCATGATTCAATTATATATTGGTGAGAATATCAAAAATTTATAACTTTGGCGCCTCACCCCAACTCAAACCAGCAGCATCTTTAGGGTTCAAAATAGGCTCTATTCCAATATCAGGCCATTGAATATTCAAACTAGAATCAGTCCATACAATACACCTTTCACTGGCAGCGTGCCAGTAATCAGTAGTCTTGTATATAAATTCAGTTGTCTCTGATAAGACTAAAAATCCATGTGCAAATCCAGGTGGAACCCATAACTGTTTTTTATTCTCAGCAGACAACTCAATACCCACCCACTGTCCAAAAGTCCCAGATGATTGGCGAAGATCCACCGCCACATCAAATACAGCTCCATGACAAACTCTAACTAACTTACCCTGGGTTTGCTCAATTTGATAATGAAGACCGCGTAATACCCCTTTTTTAGATGATGAGTGATTATCTTGAACAAATGTCACAGACTTGCCCACAGCAGCAGAAAAGTCTTTTTCATGAAAAGATTCAAAGAAACAACCGCGTTCATCACCGAACACTTTAGGCTCAATGATCAACACATCAGGGATTGCTGTGCGTGTTACTGTAATAGGCATCTATAAATTTATATCTTTAATTGATCAATCTAAAAATAATGAGCACTCTTTTCAAGAAATCGAAAAATCATCACTTTGTATTTTCAGTCAGAATCTTTTCCAAATACTGACCGTAGGCATTCTTTTTCAGAGGGGCAGTCAACCTAAGAACATCTTGAGTACTGATTCACCCCTGACGATAGGCAATCTCTTCAGGGCAAGCCACCATCAAACCTTCACGCTTTTGTAATGTTGCAATAAAACCTGCGACATCAAATAAAGAGTTATGTGCGCCCGTATCTAAGCAGCCATAACCTCGACCCATGATCTCATCTTGAAGCTGGCTCAGCATAAGATAGGCATCATTCACGGCAGTAATGTCTAACTCACCTCGCGCACTTGGTTTAATCGATTTTGCAATATCACACAATTGCTGATCATAAAAATATAAATTCGTGACAGCATAGTTACTCTTTGGTTTTAATGACTTCCCTTCAATTGACAAAGCTTTGAATTAATCATCAAATTCAATCACACCATAACGCTCAGAATAATTGACGTGATAAGCAAATACCGTGGCTCCAGATTTACGACTATTGGCAGGATGTAGTTGATTCACTTATTTATGCCCGTAGAAAATATTGTCACCCAATAGCTCTGAGAAGCGTGGTGTATCTTGAGGTGTAGAAATTAATAAAATATCTTTGGTGTCAGCCAAGATCAATGCGGTGACTGGGTAATACACCATAGGCTTATCGTACACAGGCATCAACTGTTTAGACACTGCCTGCGTTACTGGATACAGACGAGTTCCTGAGTCACCCGCTAAAATAATCCCTTTACGATTTATGCTCGAAGTTTCTCCATTTGCTCTCATACTGACAGCATCTCATCAGCTAAATTTTTAATCCTAAACTTTGTCCTAAGCTTAAGATATTAGATCTAAGGTTCCAACCCTTAACTTTTAAATGATTCAACAAACACTTGCTTTACATACTTTTCAACATGTGCACGCCAATGAGGGTATTGTCCTGTAAAAGCCATTTCTGACAAGGCTTTTTTGAGCTTTTGATTACTTAATCTAGAGTTATAAGGTCTGGCAGCAAGTACTGGATAGTCAGTTGCTGGAATTGGTAAGATATTCTCAGACTTAACTTCTACTCCCTCACTACAACTAGCAGCAGTTTCAATAGCAAACACTGCTAAACTATGCCAAGAAGTTTCACCATCGGGCACAGCATGATAGATGCCTGATTCAACTCTTGATCCTGCCATTTGCACACCTACTTCAGCCAACCACTGCGCTGAGGTGGGAGCTCCTATTTGATCTGCTACTACTTTTAATTGATCATGTTCAGCAGCCAATCTCAGCATGGTTCTGATGAAGTTACCACCCTCACCATAAACCCATGAAGTACGCAAAATGAAATATCTAGAAAATTTATCTTGATATGAAGCATGATCTGAGGCATTTCTAGAGCCATGAACTAAGTCATAACCAGTGATATGAGTCCCATTAAAAGCCTCTTTAATCGCTTGCTCACCAGCCAACTTACTCTGGCCGTAAACACATAGCTGATCAACTGGTCCAGTTGCATCAGATTCTAAATAAGCAATTTGTTTGGTGTCTGCAAACACATAGTCTGTTGAGTAATGAACCATGATCCCATGTGAAACACTGGCAATGTATCTGGCCATCAATGCAGGAGCTCTTGCATTGATGGCAAAAACAACATCACGCTCAGCAACATCCTCTGCTTTATCAACGGCTGTATATGCAGCCGCATTGATAATTACTTGAGGTTGATATCTATTCAGAATTTCAGTAATAGATGATTCAGAAGATAAATCACAATCAAAGCGACCTAAGAAAATAGCTGGAACTTTTAGATCTTTAAAACATATCTGCAATGCCTTACCCACCTGACCATCTTTACCAAAAATCATAATTGGTCGAGCATGATATAAAAGTTTAAGGGATGAATATGACATACTTAATTAATCAGAAAAATGAAAGTCATCTAGTTTTTTAGCTATATTGCTTTTTAACCCAGTCTCGATAAGACCCACTCAACACGCCATCAGTCCATTCTTTATTATCCAAGTACCATTGAATTGTTTTACGAATACCTGTTTCAAATCTCTCGGCAGGTTTCCAACCCAACTCTCGCTCTAACTTGCTAGCATCAATCGCATAGCGACGATCATGCCCTGGGCGGTCTTTAACATAGGCGATTTGTGATGTATAAGAACTAGCATCTGATTTTGGACGTAATTCATCCAAGATACTGCAGATAGTTTTTACAACTTCTAGGTTAGATTTCTCATTCCAACCGCCAACATTATATGTCTCACCTAATTTACCAACCTCCAATATGCGTCTAATGGCTGAACAATGATCTTTAACATACAACCAATCTCTAATTTGTTGACCATCACCATACATAGGCAAAGGCTTGCCAGCTAGGGCATTCAGAATCACCAATGGAATTAATTTCTCAGGAAATTGATACGGTCCATAGTTGTTAGAGCAATTAGTCGTAATCACTGGCAAACCATAAGTGCGGTGCCAAGCACGCACCAAATGATCAGATGCTGCCTTAGATGCTGAATAAGGGCTATTCGGTTGATATGAATTGGTTTCTATAAAAGCAGGATCAGTGGGTGATAAAGAGCCATAAACCTCATCAGTGGATACATGCAAGAAACGAAACTGTTGCTTTTTCTCTTTAGGGAGTTCAGACCAATAAGTACGAACATTCTCAAGTAAATTAAAAGTACCCATCACATTAGTCTGAATAAAATCAGCAGGTCTATGAATCGAGCGATCTACATGTGACTCGGCAGCAAAATTGATCACTGCCCGCACAGCATACTTTTTAAACAGGGAAAGCACCAACTCACAATCACCAATATCACCTTGAACGAATACATGACGTGAATCAGATGATAAAGATTTAAGTGATCCCAAATTGCCAGCGTAAGTGAGCTTATCTAAGTTAACAATACCTTCAGCAGATGGGTTAGCCAACCAATCCAAAATAAAGTTGCCACCAATAAAACCTGCACCGCCTGTGACTAAAATCATGATCTTAAGTATGCATATGAATTAAGAGGACATTCTCATGAAGTAAATTAATTTAAGAATTTTTAGAGTGCTATAAAAGCATATTTATCCAGCCTAAGTCAGATAAAAACAAGAGCTATTGCCCAGCCATCCAAATGAGAATTAGTCCGTTTTGTAACTCGCTAAATGGCGGTGTTTAGGGGAGAAAATGTCGATAAATTGCTGTCTTTGTAGCTAAGCCTCATGGTTACATAACTCTGTGAGCGATCGATAAAACTAACGACATAAATCGTTTTGCGCTATGGCTGTAGTAGGCGTTTCCATCGGGGCAAGCAAACGCCGATTTTTAATCATTCGAATCTCTTTTTCGATTTGAGTTCGATGTTCTGTATGCAAATAATGGGTTGCGCATATTGAATAAAAATTTCTCATTATCGACCAAGATCTCAATAAGAATATCATTCTCAATCATATGAATTATGAGAAATTGCTCGTTAATTGATTCTTAGATGGTCTTACTCAATTAGCTCAACATCTATATGAACAAAAACTATTTTTTCGCGAACTATCTAGACTAACTTATAGGATTTCTTATAAGACTCTATTTGTTCATCAGATAAGACCAGCTTTAACTTCTAATAAAATACTCCAAGACTTGAACGCTATGACCTCATGCCATACGTCACCAGAAACTTCAGCCCCACGGAAATAGAAAAGTCACTTGAACCAGCAACAATTTTAACCAGCAACTTTACCCCTATCATATAAAGTGAACAGGGTCACCTTGCTACGGATAATTATAGAAGTTCCTCTCTTGTGTCTGTTATATATCTGTATAGTCTAGTATAACTTCGCAGATCAATTATATTGCATAAGCGCAGCAAGGTTCTTGTAGCTATGATGGATATTACAATGCTGGCGACCCCTAGAACTATTTTTTGTCTAACCAATCAATCTTTGAAAATATTCAGAATCAAATAATTTCATATCACCTATCCACCTAATCTACTTAGATAGAGCTTTAACAATCTGATCAACTGCTTTATGAACACTAAATTCACATTCAAACAACTTAGTGCATCTTGTTGGTAACTGATTATCAGATTCAATCTGATCCAACAATTCGTTTACTTTCTTATATAAATCGCGAATATTATTAGTTTCACAAACTTGTCCAACATTTTTGATACGAATCATTTGAGCCAAGTCGTTACCAGTATTAACATTGGCCAGTACCGGTAAACCACTTTGCATGTAGGTCAAAAACTTACCGGGGATATTGTGCGACTTATGTCTCGAATCCAGTGCCACAATGCCGGCACAGCACTGACTATAGAGGTCTGGGATTTCGTCCACATCGATTTCATCATAGAACAGCACATTATTTAGTTGTCGATTATTGGCTATGCTCTTTAACCGAACGACATCACTACCACGACCCACAAACAAGAAGCCTATATCCGTTCTATGCTGCAATTTCTCGGCTAAGTCGAGCAGGATATCCATACCTTGAGCGATTCCCATATTTCCAGCGTAAACAAACACCTTGCGCCCAGCCAAGGTTGTTTCATTCAAGCGAATCCGACACCGAGCTTGAGCAGGCTTATCTAACCAATTCTGAAGAACTTCGAGCGTGCGGCCTGGCTTTTGTTGCCAGCGTTCAAAGTACTTTCGATTCCCCGATGTTTGTACTCCGATAATATCAGCTACAGAATATTGATAGCGAGCCACGAAATCAAAAAATAAATATGTCAGACCACGGCCCATCAGACCCATGTCCACCGCCCACTCGGGAAAGATATCGCGAATGATCAGGTAGCCTCTACATTTACTGGTCTTCTTAAGAACACTTGCCAGCGGCCCATGAAATATCGACGGAGCATACCAGACCACACCATCCCATCGTTCACTGGATAATGGACATTTCCTAAACTGGTACAACATAGCAAACGGCATCACCAATTCGCCCAAAGTACGGCGCACGTAGCCAATATCTTTGGTCCGAGGAGCTTTCAAACGCAGCACCTCTGCGCCATCGAAATTCTCCAATGACCAAGGTGCCTCCTGATCTGGAGAGGGAAGGAGTATCGTTAAAGCATGCCCCTGTCGAGAAAACTCGCGAGACAGATCCCGCAGCTGCACCGCACCAGATGTACGTAGTGGTGGAAATGTGTCCGCAATCAGAGCAATTCGCATCCGTTCTCGCTCAGTACTTTTTCCAAACCACTCGGTTCACGTAGTCAGTGTAGCTGTGGATAATTCGAACAACCTTGTCGCTAACATTGGGCACGCTATAGTCAGCCACCAAGCGTATACATCGCTCAGCACCCCGAGATTGCGTATGCAAAATATTCAAGCCTTGTCGAACGCGCTCCACTTCAAGACCCACCATCATCACAACAGCTTCCTCCATACCCTCAGGACGCTCGTGAGCCTCACGCAAGTTAAGTGCTGGGAAGTTGAGTATGGACGATTCTTCATTTATGGTTCCACTATCAGACAGCACCGCCTTGGCATGTATTTGCAAATTCACATAGTCATGGAAACCCAGTGGCTTCATCAGTCGCACCATGGCGTGAAACTGTGCACCCGTCGCATCCACACGTTTTTGGGTACGAGGGTGGGTGGAAACTACCACGGGCAAGCCATAGTCCTCAGCAACTGCGTTAAGAACCGCCACCAATTTGGTGAACGACTTGTCGGATTCGATGTTCTCTTCTCGGTGAGTGCTGACCACAAAATACTTCTCAGGCATAAGACCCAGCTGAGATAAGGCATCTGATGTCTTAATTTGCGGCAAGTAATGATGTAGCACCTCGTACATAGGGCTGCCTGTCTTGACCACCTGATCTGCTGGCAGCCCCTCACGCAATAGATAATCGCGGGCAATGGAGCTATAGGTGAGGTTGATATCTGCAGTGTGATCAACTATACGGCGGTTAGTCTCTTCGGGCACGCGCTGGTCAAAACAGCGGTTGCCAGCCTCCATATGGAATATAGGCACTTTGCGCCGTTTGGCGGGAATCACCGACAAGCAGCTGTTGGTGTCGCCCAGCACTAAAATAGCTTGGGGCTGTACTTTAGCCAGCACACCATCTACAGCGGTGATCAAATTGCCGATGGTGTTAGCAGCCCCGGTACTATTTTCAGCACTGTTCAAGAAAAAGTCCGGCTTGCGGACCCCAAGATCGTCAAAAAAAATCTGATTGAGTTCATAGTCGTAGTTCTGCCCCGTGTGCACCAGCACATGGTCGCAATACGCATCCAGTTTCGCCAGCACTCGCGACAAGCGAATGATCTCGGGTCGTGTGCCAACAACCGACATGATTTTGAGTTTCTTCATTTCTTAGACCTTTCTCGCGACAGTATCCGGTTTTTGCCGATCAAAGCTCTCGTTGGCCCATAGCATGACGACCAGCTCGTCATCTCCCACGTTTGTTATGTCATGTGTCCAGCCTGGAATGGTATCTACCACTTGCGGAGCAGTCCCACTGGTGCGCAATTCGACCAACTCATCGGTCAACAAGTGCCGGAAGCGAAAAAGAGCCTCCCCCTTGATAACTAGAAACTTCTCGGTTTTAGTGTGGTGGTAGTGGCCGCCTCGGGTAATTCCCGGATGCGCAGTGAAGTAGCTAAACTGACCGCTGTCAGATGTCTTAAGCATCTCGACAAATACGCCACGTGGGTCGGCATGTTCTGACACTTTGTACGAAAACTTCTCGATGGGTAGATAACTTACATAGGTGGCGTAGAGTGCACGAACTAAACCAGTACCGACTCGCTCACTCATAAGCGTTGTACGGCAATCGGCAAACGCACGGATCTGCGCCGCCATTTCGCCCAGAGTGATGGTGTACTCAGGAGTCACTTTAGCTAACACACAACCAGTGGCCGGAGCCTCCAAGGCAGCCAAAAGGGTCGCAACCACATCATCTATATACACCAACCGCACAGAGACAGCTGGGTCATTGATCTGTATAGGTAAGTCCCGCGCTAGGTTGTGACAAAACGTAGCAACCACCGAGTTGTAGTTTGGCATGCACCATTTACCAAACACTCCAGGTAAGCGAAATATTACACAAGGGTTACCAGTAGCTTGCGCCAACGCAAGTACTGCCGCTTCGGCGCCTAACTTGCTGCGCCCATAATGATTGTCTCGCTCAGCCTGTGTTGACGAAGTCAACACTAAAGGCACATGACGCCCCGTGGTTACCCACTCCTGCTTAATGGCATCGCACAGCACTGCGGTCAACCCAATATTAACATCTGTAAAAGCAGCTTCATTAGCTGGGCGGTTTTCACCAGCCAAATGTACAACAGCATCAGCTTGCGCCAGAAGCTGAGGCAACCGAGCTATGTCATCACCACGCACAAAGGTACTTACAGTAATGTTTGCGAGCTCACTCAAGCGAACAACTAAATTTTTGCCAATAAACCCATTGGCTCCAGTCACCAGAATGCAGCAGTTGGACAGCGTCATTCCAATTATTCCTCGGCCTCGACCACCTCGCCACGAACGGTTGCCTGCATAAAGCGCAGGTTCATGAGCAATGCCTGCATGCCAAGCACATCCAAACGTGTGGTATTGTGAGAGTTGTAGTCTGAAGCTTCAGAAATCTTTACTTCACCTTGTTCAATAAACTTAACGTAGTTAAGATCACGCAAGTCTGGCGGTATACGGTAGTACCCCCCCAAGTCTTCGGCTGCCACCATTTCCTCACGGCTTAGCAAGACCTCATATAGCTTTTCGCCATGGCGTGTGCCAATCACCCGTACCTCGTGCTCGGGTTTACCCAGCAAATGAGTCAACGCATAAGCTAGAGTTTCAATAGTTGCTGCCGGCGCCTTTTGTACAAAAATTTCGCCTGGCTTACCGTGCTGAAATGCATATAGCACTAGATCTACTGCATCGTCCAGCGTCATCATGAAACGGGTCATAGCGGGGTCGGTGATAGTGATAGGCAGTGCTGAGCGAATCTGCTTAGTAAACAGAGGAATCACCGAGCCACGTGAGCACATCACATTTCCATACCGCGTGACATTGATCACAGTGCCATTACAATTACGTGACTTGGCAACGGCCACCTTCTCCATCATGGCTTTACTGATACCCATCGCGTTGATCGGGTAAACTGCTTTGTCGGTGCTAAGCACCACCACTCGTTTTACACCGCTAGTAATAGCAGCTTCGAGTATGTTTTCAGTACCAAATACATTAGTTTTCACAGCCTCCAGAGGATGAAACTCACATGATGGAACCTGCTTTAATGCAGCAGCATGGTAAATGAAATCAACACCACGCACCACATTCAAAACTGACTGATAATCACGCACATCTCCAATATAAAACTTCAATTTGGAGCTGTTGTACTTTTTTCGCATATCGTCTTGTTTTTTTTCATCACGACTAAATATTCGAATCTCCCTTAGTTCTGAATCTAAAAAGCGACGAAGAATTGCATTTCCAAAGGATCCTGTCCCACCGGTTATCAGGAGTATATTATCTTTAAACAAAACAACCTCCGTTCATTTCTTTTTCACAACCTGCATGTTAATGATATGTAACAGTACTCCCATAGTGAGCATTTTAAAGCCCGGCTCCAACAAAAAATTAAAAATAAGTACCAAATAGCAAGCTCTGAGAAGATGAGACCTTAATACACTTTTGAAACTCAATCTGAATAAAGAGTTATGAATCAAAAATAAAAAAGTTACTAATGCAAAAATACCACCCTTAAGAAAAAAATAAAGAAATGAATTATGGGTATACCTAACCTCTCCACCAGAGGCTACCGTGTCAAACACGCCCCCCCAACCCAAGCCTGTAAAAAAAAGTATTGGCTCCTGAATGAATAATCTAAAAACATCCAAAAACTCTTTATCTCTAGAATTGAGAAAGCCCGTTTCAGAAGTTTTGGATAGTAAAATATTGAAATACTCGCCAATACCTGGCGGCAGATAAATTCCAAAACATACTAACAAAGTTAGAAAAAACAATAGTAAGAGTATTGGTTTTTGGAGATATGAAGCAAATAAATTTAATACTAAAAGTGCAATTTGACCCCTTAACAGCATCGAAAAAATACCTATACTCGTAATGATAGTCATAAAAAAAAATATGAGGCGTGCAAAGTTAAAGCCCGATAAAGTAAAGGCATAAGAGAATCCCAAGATTGAAGAAAACAATACTGCAGGATCCATTATGTAATAATTCATGCTACCCAACAGAGAGCGGGTACCAAAATCATCTATTTCACTAGCGATCGACATTAAGTGTCGTATTGCAAAAAGGGTGCCCGCAAAACATAATCCGAAAACTATAGAATTTTCCTCGTGAAGAACCTTTTTGTTATATGCAAATATAAAAGAAAAAAACAGAAAAAGAAATGGGATTAAATCGCGAAAAATATTTACAAAATCATTTTCGAAAATTATTGCTATCAGCAAAGGGTAAGAAATTAAAAAAATTAGAGCATAGAATTTAAATGAGATAAATAATTTTGAAATAGAAAGGCGTTCTAAACAATACCAAATAAGAAGCAACCCTATCAGCGCCTCAGCAATCCCAAATTCATCAGGAGTTGATGAGCCAATAATGCCATAAATAACAAGCGCCAAAGTTAACTTGTTTCTAAGATAATAAAAAATTCTATTTACGCTGATTTTCTTCATACATCAAAGCATCTACAAAGAGACGATAGCAATAAGCGTGTAAGACAGCGTACAAAAATCCTTGCACCCCATCAAGAAAACCAAGTCTCAAGATATATCTATAAAAGAAATAAAGTGTTGGCCTAATAAACAACGGGAGCTTTTCATAAACACACTCTTTTAAGAATCTGTATACCCGTGGCTTTCCTGATAAATTTTTCCAACTACCTCTAGCTCGAGGTGTCAACTCCATCCTTGCTTGTACTGTTGCATAACCTATATGCTTACTAAGCCAAAAGCTTAGAGGTCTCAATGGCTCCTCTACAATATCGAACTTAAATAATTTTTTTTTGCCATTGATAATTACATGTTCATCTAGATTACGTTGCTCATATTTTGCATTATTAGTACGCGTAATACGAGTGTGGGATGAAGTATACATATCACCGTGCTTGAGCCATCTGCCTAGAAAGTAAATTCTACGACGAACATCAACTCCGCAAACATCATCACTAATATCTTGTAAAAAAGTATTTATTTCAAAAATAAATTCTCTTGTCAAATATTCATCTGCATCCAATCTCAATATCCACTCATTTTGAAAATCTATTTCAGTTAGTGCGAAATTCATTTTTTCAGCAAAGTTACTAAAATGACCGCTAAAGTATCTGACATTAAAAAGTTTACAAATTTCTACAGACCCATCCGTGCTAAAAGAATCAACAACACAGACATCGTTCGAAATCTCAAGAGCACTACTTAAGACGCGTTCAAGGTGAACTTTTTCGTTATAAATCGGAATAATTATTGACAACATAATATTAATATTTCATATGCTTAAATATTCTTTGGAATGAAATTTGAGCCACAGTAACAATTAATGGTAATAATATATAAACTGATAGTGCGCCCAGTTCTGAATAAAGTGCGATACCTAAATATCCAGCAGTTACGCAAAAAAATACTCCAAGCACACCACTAAATAACTCAGCAGTATGGAATCCATTAATCCTTAAATTAATTCCAGATATTCTAGATATGAAATAAAATCCATATGCCACCCATGTCATAATGAGGTACCAAGAACAATCAATGTACTTAACCCCTAAAATAATTTCCGTAATATCTCTATGCCAGGCCATCAGTGCCATGAGCACAAAAGCTATAAATAAAAAACCAATAAACGCAAATCTTAAAATTTCTTTATTTATATCAACATCAGAATTTTTGCGCTTTTTCTGCATCCACTCGTTTGCAATACGAGTTTCGATTTGCTCCATGATTACATTGGTAAAGTTTGTTAAATTTCTAAATGCAGCTACAATTGCTACAGAACTAGGCCCACTTACTTGACCTAATATATATAGCGGGGCATATGATAATAACCATCCTACAGGAGCATTAATAGTGGTTGTTATACTAACTCTTAAATGTTGTAACGATTTACCCCTATACGAATATGATTTTCGACTTATAATAAATTTACCCGAAGATAAAATTACTTTAATAGCTGGGAAAGAACATGAAAAGATATAGATGATTAAAACTAAATATACTGAATCAGGCTGCACTACATATAATAGGAACAGTCTAATAGGATAAACTAAACCGCTAGAAACTGTCGGATAACTTGACTTCTCTGAAATATACCCAATTCTTCTATCAAAATCAACGAGTTGCTGTAAAAATAGATACAAGACTAATGCTGCTATTTCCCAAATATCTATTATCCATTGTAACGCTTTTCCAAAATAAATAAAAATTATTGCAACAATGACCGCCTGTAATAATGCAATGAATGATTGATAAGCAGCAAGCCATTTTAAATAACCAAAACCAAAACTTCTATATACAATTGGCGCAACCTGATAAATAGCGCCTAAATTTATTAGCAACACAAACAAGTATGCAGACATCACATATACATATCTCCCTTGTTCATCAAGGCTCAAAAACCTCGCACACATTACAAAACTAATAAAGGAGCCACCAGAAACTAAAGTCTGATCTAATATACCATAAAAATTTTTAGCACTAATCAAGGAGATTTTTTGTTTTAATATATTAGAATTAGCTCATATCTCTATTATTCATTTAATTTATTATATTTTTATAAAAAATCTACTTAGATTTAATTCAAAAAATATATTGGCTTAAATTTTATAGTTTATATTTAATGATTAATTTTTCCGCGATTCTTGCAATTAAAGAATCTAAACTTGTCTCTATTTTTAACTCTAACTCTTCTATATCAGATACATTAAACTGTGCATTTATTAACTAATCTTGATTCAACAATGAATTGACGCACTCAATAATCTATTCCGACTTATTGTGAGTCGCTATGTAATTTTGAAGTTTTCCAGTCATTTATTTGTTTAATTCCTCAACCAAGTATTAATTGAGCTAAGCTTACTCTCCTGTTTAACCAATAAGAGCGTTACTTAATTAATCACTCGTTCTACAATCGAATTCTAAAGAACTCTTCAAGCTTTTCAGCGATGTAGTCTAAGTGTCCCTCGTCCAAGCTCGGTTATACACCCAACCAAAAAGTTTGATTCATCACCACATCAGTATTGGCTAAGCTGCCACTGACACGGAATTTGCGCCCCGCCATGTAAGGCTATTTAGTCAGGTTGCCTGCAAAGAGCAAATGAGTGCCAATTTTATTTTGATCCAAAAAGTTGATTAGGTCCGCACGCTTGACGCCACTGCTTTCCTTAACCACTAATACCGCACCGCCCTCGCCTACAGTCATATGGTGGGCCGGATAAAAGCTGAGATTAGAAATATCACCAAAGGTGCAACCATCTGGCCATTGTAGGTTGCCCCTAACACGGCGCAGCAGTATTCATTGTTCTCTCACCCATACCGCTGCCGACTTTGACGCAAAATAAATCGCGAATTGCCTTCTCTAAATTAATCTCGATGGTAAGCCCAAGCTCCTCTCGCGCACGCCTAATATCTGGTAGATAAAAATTTCGGTGGGTCGATTGACCGAATAACACTTGTTTCATGAGATGCACCTCGGGCTTGCGTCCTGGAGCGAGAACGGCAACCTTAGCCGCGAGGTCAGAGATTGACACTGCCTCAGCTGAGCCTACGTTATAGGCACGTTGCGCTGAACCTCTCAACAGCAGCGTAGTCAGCCAGTGCGCTAAGTCCCGCTGATCCATGTAGGAACGCACAGGTGTGCCATCGCCCTGGATAATGATGTCTCGATCTGCGAGGGCATCACTGATAAAGTTTCCGATAGCGAAGTGAGCATTCAACGGTAAGTCCTCGCCAATGAAAGTAAAACACCGTGCGATTACAGTCTCTAGTCCGTAGGCATCATGGTATAGCACGCACAGGTGCTCAGCCTGCCTTTTGGCTAAGCTATAAGCGTTCTGCGGTTCCAGCGGATTCGGGATGCCATGATAATCTTCCGAAACTCCTCCGGGAAATTGTTCTATGCAGCCGTATACTCCACCCGAACTAGTCAGCAATACGCGCGGCTTGCCGCTGTGCAAAGCAAGATCTAGCACATTACGCGTGCCTTCGACAATCTGATTGAAGCGCTGCAATGGCGTCAAGGACAGTCCCACTGTCGAGTCCGTTGCAGCATGAAGCACGTGTGTGTAGTCACCTTTAGGGAGAGTCTCGGGCTGCTGAATATCTCCAGCCACCAGATGCACATCTAGATCCGCCAACAGACCACTATTCACTTCGCGAAAACGTGTAGGGTCACGTGATAGTAGCGTCAAGCGGGCACCTTTGAGTTCTGGCGCACGACCTGCTGACCAATGGCGTAATAGCGCCTTACCAAAGAAACCAGTACCGCCGGTAAAGAAAAGATGCATCGCGTTATCTAAATCAACTGTATGGGTCAAGCCTTGTCGTTAAATGATAGGCCATCAAGATAATCAATCTCGGGGGTCATGCGGTCAATCGGGTTGGACTCCATCGATCCACTCTCTGTGATGCGGCTTGAAATCTTTGGAAAGTAAGTCTGATCAGGATCAATATGAACGATAAATGCACACAAACCTGGATTGTTAAAATGCTCCAAGAAGACCGGATCGTTTTCAAAGCCACGATTGAGGTGCACTACTGGCAAGTTCCAAGCAGGAAATAACTTATCCCAATTTGGCAGACCCAAACCAGACTTGCGGTCGCAGCCAAGATACTTACCATTGAAATAGTTGATCTGCGTCATCCTGATAGAGGCATGACCTTGATCATGAAAGATAAACATCTTCACGTTAAGACAGTTTATCTCAGCTGTACCAACCTCCTGCATGTTCTGAGCAAAGCCACCATCGCCTTCGATCAGGATAGTGCGGCGCTCGTTACTGCCCGCTATACAGGCACCTATAGCGCCTGACAGTCCGTACCCCATCGAGGCCAGTGACTTATTGGTCAACATGCGCTGACCAAAGCGCTGCTTGTATAACTGCATTGACAGCGTGAATGCGCTGCCGCTGGAGCAAGGTATCAACAAATCGTCGGCCGTGGTCAGAGTTTCCAGGGTAACGATGAAATCGTAAGGTGACAGGTAGCCGGCTCCAGTCTGGTTGATTGCCTCGACTCGCGGCACCGCAGCCCTCACCTTACGGCAATAGTCCAACCAAGCATCATGCGACTTTAAGGCGGCACCCATGAAGCGTTTAATGAAGTCGTCTGCATCGACACACAAGCCCAGATCGATGCGTGGATGCCCCTTGCACAACTCAGCGGGATCAATGTCAACCTGAATAATGTAGGCGTCGCGACCAAACGCCTGCCAATTGAAACCTGTCTGCTGCATACCCAGACGGGTACCCACCGCGATGATCAGGTCCGACTGCTGTATCAGGATGTTGCTGCTTCGCTGACCCCAAGTATTGGGCCGACCAAGGTAATTGTACGCGTATCCATCAACACGATCAGCACCATTGTAGGTTGTCATTACAGGAATGCGAGCCTCGGCTAGACGCTGCTGCAGACGCTGCGCAACCTCATAGCTAACGCCGCCACCAATCAATAAGACTGGTTTCTTGGCACTGTTATAGCGGGCTATGACATTAGATATATCATTTTCGGTAGCAATAGCCAACGAAGGTTTGGAAGGTGTACCTATTGACTCAGGCTCAACTGAGGCAGCCTGCACATTAAGCGGTATCTCAATAAACACCGGTCCTTTACGTGGCAACCAGGACAGAGACACGATGTCCTTGAAGGTCTTTGCATCAACCGGCTTACGCAGCTGAACAGATGCTTTGGTCGTAGAGGACATTAATGCAACCCCGTTGATTTCCTGAATCCCACGACCACGCAGGTCATTAGAGGCTAGATCGCTTACCTTTACCTGACCGCCAATCACTAATAGTTCACGGCTTTCCAACCAGGCGCCTGACACTGCAGTAACGATATTGGTCAAGCCTGGGCCGGTAGTGACAAGCGCTAGCGCTCGTTTACCTGGCTCAGCGATCTCATTGAAATACTCAGCACCAATTCCTGCCGCAACTTCATGAACAACAGGCACACCTGTGAGATAACGGTCCAGACTCTCGGTTAGATGCATTATGTTGCCACCACCGACATAGAAGTAATGAGTGTAGCCGAGGTCGTGTAGCCACTCTCCTATTTGGTCACTGTATTTCATAATGATTATTTAATTGTTTGTTAAAAAATGGGGGATGAATTACGGTCTACCTTAACCGAACTACTTACTCGTGAACTAGCTTCAGGAAGCCATCGATAATCTGTAACGCTTGACTCTGCGTATAGCTGTCTACATGAGCGGCGTCGTAGCCCCAGCCAGCATGAATACACAAGTCTACCTCTGTTTCGAATGGCTCTAAATGATAGTTCATATCATCGACGTAGACGACATAGTCACCGTTGTCCATCCAGCGATTGTATTTAGCCACACCCAACTTGGAGCCATGCTCGCGGATCTCGTCCTGTCCGAAGATCTCGATGCCATCTACCTCGAAGAATTTGAGCGTACTCTGGATTGAAGCCTTATTGCGTGTGGATAGAATCTTGAAGGCCTGAGGGTAATTTAGTAATAAAGGGCGTAGTTGGTAGAAAAACGGGTAAGGCGACATTAGCTTTGCCCAGTCTGGATCCATCATCATCTCGGAGCGTGCGGCGAAAAATTTTTTGGCGAATCGCCAGTCATCATCATCCGGATTAACCTCGTACAGCTTAGTGATATCACGAAGGATGCGGTCCTTTTGATACAGACGGCAGAACTGCCATGCGTCGGTCAAATGTGCGCGAAAACTCATAAACTCATCGAAGGATAGTCCATGACGGTAGCAACTGTCACCTTTAGTTAAATGTTCGCACACCTGATAAGCTTCATAAGCACTATTAAACAGTACACCGTCAAAGTCAAGCAGGATCAGAAGCTTCATGAGAGTCAGGCTCTATTTGAGAGAGCAGCTAGACGAGAGTTGATGGCTGGAAGGATTCGCTCGGGTTCGCGCGCACGGCGACGAAGTAGTAATTCCTCAAGTTCAAGTGCTTGGATCAGTGCACCTTCATCCAGAAAAGATTCGACTGACATAACTGCCTTGCGGGTCTCTACATAGTCAAGTAGAGCGCGCAGTTCGGAGTCTGCTCTGAGCAACTCGCGCGTATGTTTGGTAATACTCCCCCCCATCGTGACCTTAAAACCCTTTGCTTTGGAGGCGCAAGCCACTGCCTTGACCATACTGATAGTGCGCTCCGACTCCACGCTGTCGCCTTTGTAAGAGGCTGTAAGATCCGTACGACCAATGGTCACCTCAGTGAGCAACTTACCCTCGGCCAGGATGGCCTCGATATTGTTGACTGCTGTGATCGTCTCGATTGTGACGCCCACATGCTCAAAGGAGCCATGCGGTAGCATATCCATGTATTTCTCCATCGCGAAGGCGGTCTCCACCATAGGGCAAACCAGAGATGTGACCCCAATGTCTGCTAAATAATAGACGTCACTCTTGGCTTCGGCACCGCTTATTTTGACCAGGTAATCCAAGCTTTGACGGGCAGCAAAAATCGCTTCAGCAGCCACATCATTGCGGGTCAGACCCTCTGCCTCGAATTCTCCTTTCAGCCAGGCGAAAATGCTGTAATTAATGTTCATTGTGTACCTTTATTTATTGTGATTTAGATATCTAAGAATTGCAGGGCTAAACTAGCGATGCTCAGAAATTCACACCGAAGAACTCTTCAAGCTTTTCAGCGATGTAGTCTAAGTGTCCCTCGTCCAAGCCCGGGTATACACCCAACCAAAAAGTTTGATTCATCACCACATCAGTATTGGCTAAGCTGCCACTGACACGGAATTTGCGCCCCGCCATGTAAGGCTGTTTAGTCAGGTTGCCTGCAAAGAGCAAACGAGTACCAATTTTATTTTGATCCAAAAAGTTGATTAGGTCCGCACGCTTGACGCCACTGCTTTCCTTAACCACTAATGGAAAACCAAACCAAGAGGGTTCGGCGTGAGGGGTAACTTCAGGTAGGTGCAAAAACTCGCTGCAGCTTTGCAGTCGATTCTTTAGGTAAGTAAAGTTAGCTCGGCGCTTGGTAATAAATTCCTCTAAACGTTCCAACTGAGCCAGCGCGCAAGCAGCCTGCATATCAGTGATTTTAAGGTTGTAGCCCAAATGGCTATAAGTATATTTGTGATCATAGCCATCTGGTAGATCACCACCCAACTCCTTTTTAGTCCAGCAAAAACGCTTGTTACAAGTGTTGTCTTTCCCAGGTGGGCAATAACAATCACGACCCCAATCTCGGAAGGATTCAGCAATGAGCTTGAGCTCTAGGTTATTGGTAAATACCGCACCGCCCTCGCCCATAGTCATGTGGTGGGCCGGATAAAAGCTGAGAGTAGAAATATCACCAAAAGTACCAACCATCTGGCCCTTGTAGGTTGCGCCTAACGCGTCGCAGCAGTCTTCAACCAGCCACAAGTTATGCTTTTTACACAGAGCAGTCACCGCTTCAAGATTAAACGGATTGCCTAAACTATGCGCCAGCATGATGGCCTTTGTTTTGGGGCTGATAGCGGCTTCTAATTTAGATGCGTCAATATTGTGAGTGGGTAATTCAACGTCGACAAACACAGGCACAGCACCAAATTGCAATATAGGGTTGACTGTAGTGGGGAAGCCAGCCGCTACGCCAATCACTTCGTCGCCAGGTTGAATGGCGCGTTGTCCTAAGCGCGGGCTGGTAAGGGCCGAAAACGCCACCAAGTTGGCCGACGAACCCGAATTGACAGTGAGAAAGTATTTAACGCCCAAAAACTTGGCCATTCGTTCTTCAAACATTGCATTGAAACGGCCGGTGGTCAGCCATCCATCTAGAGAGGCGTCGACCATGAGCTGTAATTCTCTGGCACCTATCACTTTCCCAGATACAGGGACAGCACTTTCACCAGCCACAAAAGGTTTAGGAGCATATACAATGTCGGCATATTGCTGGACCAGCTTACTAATCTGGCTACGCAGTTTATCCAACTGCGGTTCAAAATTAACTGTTGCTGTATTCATAGTAAAACCTATATTGATTAATTTGATCTAAGCAAATGGTACGCATATCATGACCATTTAGCCAGGCATGATGCCATTCAGAAATGTTTTTTAGTGCGGTTTCCAGGGACCACCTTGGAGCCCATTGCAAACGCTGTCGCGCTTTAGAAATATCAAGCTTTAAAAAATTGGCTTCGTGAGGATGATCACCAGGCTGTAAGACCCAAGAAGCATCACTACCCCAGTTCTTGCAAAGGTGTTCGACAATCCACTGCACAGGGCGCGCGCCCTCATCGTGGGGACCAAAGTTCCAACCCTCTGAATCGAGTTGCCCATGTAGATACAAACGTTCTGCCAATAGCAAATAACCCGACAACGGCTCCAGCACATGCTGCCAAGGTCGAATGGCGTGCGGATTTCGAATCGGCACAGATTCACACTTTTCCAGGGCGCGCAAAATGTCGGGAACGAGTCGATCAAGCGCCCAATCGCCACCTCCAATTACGTTGCCCGCACGCGCTGTTGCCACTCCAATACCTGCTTCTTTCAGGAAAGACTTGCGATATGCAGAACTGACTAGTTCGGCACAGCCCTTACTATTGGAGTAAGGGTCATGACCACCCATGGGCTCATCTTCACGATAACCCCAAACCCACTCACGGTTTTCGTAGCACTTGTCCGTGGTGATATTGACAATGGCCTTAACTGAGCCGGACTGTCGAGCAGCCTCAAGTACATGGACCGTACCCATGACATTAGTCGCATACGTCTCAACAGGGTGAGTGTAAGAAAGGCGCACGAGCGGCTGTGCTGCCATGTGGATTACGATTTCCGGCTGGAATTCGTCTATTTGCGCCTTCACAGCCGCAAAGTCACGGATATCGACAATGTGGTGTTGCATCCCCTTGGCAACAGAGGCAACAACAAATAAAGCAGGCTCTGTTGGTGGCTCTAATGCAATTCCGCGCAGAGTAACCCCCATGGATTGCAACCATAGGCTTAACCAGCTACCTTTGAAACCAGTATGTCCGGTCATCAAGACACGCTTGCCACGCCAAAAATCGGGATTGGTTTTTTGCAACACGAAATTCAATCCCACTTTTTCCAGGGAGCTGCGTCACTAGCCCATAGCTTTTCAAGAGTGTTTTTATCGTGCAGTGTATCCATGGGTTGCCAAAATCCATAGTGCGGGTACGCCATCAACTCACCATCTTGGGCTAACTGCATCAGAGGTTCCTGCTCCCAAATGGTGTCATCATCTTTTAGGTAAGAAAGGACTCTTGGAGACAAAACAAAAAATCCGCCATTAATCAGCGCCCCATCACCCCGGGGTTTTTCCTTGAAACTCTTGACTTGACCGCTCTGGATATCGAGCGCTCCAAAGCGGCCAGGCGGATAGGTGGCGGTCAGCGTAGCAGCCTTACCGTGCTTGCGATGAAAAGCGATAGTGGCGCCTATGTCGTTGTCACCAACACCATCGCCATAAGTTAGACAAAAAGCATCTTCATTTTTTAGGTAATTACTCACACGACGCAACCTACCACCAGTCATAGTGCTATCACCAGTATCAACCAAAGTTACCCCCCAAGGCTCCGCACGTTTTTGGTGAACCTTCATTTGATTCGCTTTCATATCAAACGTAACGTCAGACATGTGTAGGAAATAATTTGCAAAGTACTCTTTGATTAGATAGCCCTTATAGCCGCAACATATGATGAAATCATTCACGCCGTGGTGCGAATACATTTTCATGATGTGCCACAGAATCGGCCTGCCACCGATTTCAACCATGGGCTTCGGCCGAGTTGATGTCTCCTCACTAAGTCTAGTACCAAGGCCGCCGGCCAATATGACTGCTTTCATAAAATATCCCTATGTTTTTATTCTGTAAGTGTGCCAGAGCAAACAAATGCGTCAGAGTAAAAAAACTGGTCAGGTAAACCTGCAGCGGTAAGCAGTTTTTTGGCGCTATGAATCATGGCATCTGAACCGCAGGCATAAACTGAACAATTACTTAAATCTAATTTGTAGCGAAGCAATACGTCTTGAATGTATCCTCGCTCGCCACTCCATGTCTTCGAACGGGTTAATACTGGAATGTACTGAAAACTACCTGGCAATTCTTTGATATTCAAATAAAGATCATGCTCATAACGACCACCCCACAATACAAAAATCGATTTTGGCAATTGGTACAGCGAAAGATTAGGCAATGCCTCTAGCATAGCTTTTACAGGGGCAATACCCGTTCCCGTAGCAAGAAAAACTAAATCCCGCTGAGCAATGTTACGCATGAAAAAAGTACCCTGAGGACCGTCCAACCGCAATAAATCGTTGACCTTAGCTTGATTGAACCAGTAATGGCTCATAACCCCGTTTTCTACTGCTCGTATGTGGAGCTCCAAAGTATTGCTTGCGCTTGGTGCGTTCGCTAAGGAATAACTTCGGCGGACACCACCTGGCCCGATAATATCTAGGTATTGACCAGCAATGAAGTTAAAAATGTCGTCAGGCGGCAATCGAAGAATAACCTTCATGACATCAGGAGCCAGTTTTTGCAGACTGCTGATACGACAGATTTGTATTTTAGCAGCGGGGAAAACCATTCCTCCTAAATCTTCAACTTCTAGCAGTAAGTCCGCGCTAGCAGTTCGAACACAGCTCAGAATCCAGCCCTCTGTTTTTTCGCTTTCGGTCAAACCGATTTCGGCGACTAATGCTTTTGTCTCACCGCTGATTACTTTGCATTTGCAAGTACTACAGCGACCATTTTTACAGCTATAAGGAATAATAATTTTCTCCTGAGATGCAGCCTCCAGAATTGAAAGCCCGCTCGGTGATTCAAAAGATTTTCCTGAGGTCAATTTTACGATTACCATCTTTTTTAGCTCTTAAAATAAAGGCTAATCATGCTTTTTGCGTCTCTTCATGATTGTTTTTAACTTGGAATTTTAACGTTTCGATTTCAGCTTTCAGCTGTTCATACTCATCCATCTTGCGCTGTAAAAAGCGCTGAGTAATCAGCACCTTTTTGCTCAATCCATTGGGTGTTAATAAATAGACGTAGCCGAATTTATTCTTCGAATAAGCAAAGTTTTTCATCTTGACCCAACCCTTATCAATCAGAGCCTTGAAACAGCAATTCACACTCCCAACACTCACGCCCAAAGACTGAGCCAACTCTCTTTGAGTCAAATCTGGACCCTCTTTCAACAAACGCATCACTTTGTAATGCGTTTTTTCTTGAGTTGTAGTTCTAATATTGTTCAAGTGACTCTTTAATGAGGTTCAATAAAATTTTATATACGCTACCGCCCTGCCCGACTGGATGGAAATTTGTCGGCATCTTGCTAAATTTTATAAGAATTAGAATTTTTTGTTCAAAACTTGAACAAAACTAAATGAAAAACAGTTGAAACAATTATTAACTATCTGATTTAAATAAATAAAGTGATAGAAGTTGGGAGCACTAATTCCCGATCCTGCTCGCTTGACCTATCTCTGATGGTTCACCGCTACTTGAGTGACTAGCCTCATGTGCATTAGTTGACGACAACTGCCCGACCTCACTAGTCAAAGCTTCAATCTCTTCTTTCAAAGATTGATACTCCTGCATTTTACGTTTCAAAAACGCGCCAGTGAGAGCTGTTTTTTCGACCAAGCCTTGGGGAGTCAATAAGTAAGCGTACACCCACTTATTTTTATTATTTTTAAAGTTCTCAATTTTTACGGCCCCCTTAGCGATCAGGGCGTTGAGGCAATAATTTATTCCCCCCAAGCTCACCCCCAAAGATTTAGAAAGCTCTCTTTGAGTGAGGTGTGGATTTGCTTCCAGTTTGCGCAAAACTCGAAACTGTAATTCAGAAGACATTATTTATTAAGTAAGCCTGTTGACTGTTTAAATGAAGAGCAAAGTTAGATTTTAGAAAATTAAACACGCTACCGCCCTACCGAATATCTCAGTATATAAAATATTATTCAATAAAAACAATTACTTGAACTATATTTAACTACCAAAATTGTATTTAACTAAAGTTAAATTTTGGCTTTAATGTTCAATTTTGAACATTATAACTAACTACTTGTAATTTATGCCTTTTTTATAGAGCTAAAAACTATAATCATGGTCTATGGAATTATTTGTTCTCGCTTTTTTTGTCAGCCTCATCAGCACCCTTGCCCTGGTCAGATACCAACATCTTCATGAGAAGATAAGCAGCGATCATGATTTATCAGGTCCTCAAAAGTTCCATACGCAAGCTGTCCCCAGAATTGGTGGTGTCGGTATTTTTCTTGCGCTGATATGCAGTGCTTTATTTACCTTTTTGTTTTCATCTACAGAGCGCGGTTTAATTCTTTTACAAATCACCGCTTGTGCACTCCCTGCTTTTGTCATTGGTTTGATTGAAGACCTAACAAAAAAGATAGGGGTGAAAACTCGTTTGATTACCATAGCCGTATCAGCATGCATGGGTATTTATTTCTTAAATGTTTTAATCACCAAAATCAATGTACCCGGGTTTGATTGGCTATTGAGTATTGGTGTCATAGCAATCATCTTCACAGTAATTGCTGTTACAGGATTGGCTAATGCCTATAACATCATTGATGGCTTTAATGGGTTAGCCAGTATGGTGGCTATGATCAGCCTTTTAGCCATTGGGTATGTGGCATTCAAAGCCAATGATCTGATTTTGGCATCAAGCTGCTTGATTGTTATTGGAGCCATTGGAGGTTTCTTTGTTTGGAATTACCCAAGAGGCTTGATTTTTTTGGGTGATGGTGGCGCTTATTTAATTGGCTACATAATTGCAAGTCTCTCTATCTTATTGGTAATACGTAATCCAAGTGTCTCTCCATGGTTTGCGCTACTAGTAAATGCCTACCCCATCTTTGAAACGCTCTTCACGATTTGGAGACGTAAAGTTCATCAAGGTAAAAATCCTGGTCTACCTGATGGAGCTCATTTTCATTCTTTGATTTATCGAAGAATCATTCGTTGGGCAGAGGTTCACGAACTTAAAGACACGGCCTCTTATGTCAAAAATGCTAAGACATCACCATATCTTTGGTTGTTATCAAGCTTGGCGGTTTTTCCTGCGATTGTTTGGTGGCAAACTACCTGGATCTTGCAATGCTTTGCCTTGTTATTTTGTGCATCTTATGTGTTTGCATATAACGCCGTAGTGAAATTTAAAACACCAGGCATTTTTAAGCTACTGAAGTGACCATCAAGCATTCGTCAAATCTTTTGATTTAGATTGTTTGCAACAAAAAACTTAAACTTTTTTCAATTGCGGTAATTGAATTTGCAACCTCTGCACTGAGCCCAAGACCTCTACCAAGAGCATGGCTCTGGATAGACCATCAGGCAAGGTTTGAAGTTTTTCAAAAAAACCAGTCAACCCCTTGAATGG
>JACCDH010177566.1_pt1 | contig 24953 bp, 9 predicted proteins | sample 7442481 | NCBI WGS metagenome assembly JACCDH01 (sample SAMN15323433, study PRJNA562643) | freshwater metagenome | isolation source: river surface water | place: USA:Blue River Watershed | collected 2017-08-15
CACTAGTCACACCAGATACAGCCGCCGCAACGCTGAATGCAAATCTAATTGGTGTGGCACTTGCCGGATATTTCCTCGTGCTTATGGAGCGACGCGGAATTACCGAACTTCGTTGGTTTTTGCTTCCAGGATTCTGTGGCGGAATGACAACATTTTCTGCCGTAACAATCGAGGTGGTCGGCGAGGATGCGATGGGCTTTGGCTATCTGCTTCTTACGGTTCTTGCATCCATAATCACGATTGCCGTTGTAATCCCATTTGCTCGCGCCACAATTAAGGAGCAAGCATGAACGCCCTCTATGTGGCACTCGGTGCCGCACTCGGTGCACCGGCGCGCTTTCTGATCGATCAATACTTTCGCAGATTTACCAGCAAGCCAGTTGGAACTTTTGCGGTAAATATCCTTGGCTCATTCCTCATCGGATTAACTTTTGCGAGCAAGAGCCAGTGGCATGAATTTGTCGCCGTCGGTTTTGCAGGCGCTTTTACAACCTGGTCGACATTTATCCTCGATCTCTATCTTGGTTACGAGCTCAAGAAATATAAGGAAGTACTGCTTAACCTCAGCGCATCGCTGGTATGTGGACTTTTCGCCGCTTGGCTTGGGCTGCAACTAGTTTCTTAACGCATAAAGAGAGCGTTGAGGCGCTTTGTTGTGAAGAAAAGCCCCACAACAATCATCACCACAAAGTACATCGCATGACCGGCAAGGACCCATGAGATATTTCCAAGGGTTAATCCACGCACTAAATCGATGGCGTGAGCCAGCGGGAAGAGGCGGATGATTGTCTGTAGCCACTCAGGAAATACTGAGAGTGGATAGAAAGAGCCTGAGAATAAGAACATCGGCAACAAGACGATATTGACGATTTCAAGTTGTTGGAATGACTTCATATATGAGGTCACAGCCATCCCAAAGGATGCAAAACCAAAAGCGATCAATACCGCTGCTGGGATAGCTAGAACGCCCCACCAACTTGGAATCAAACCAAGGGGAGTAACGATCGCCATGAAGCCGACAGCGTAAGAGAATCCGCGAAGTAACGCCCAACCAATTTCACCTAAGGCCACATCCATGGGTCCAAGTGAGGTCGCGAGCATGCCGTGATAGATCCGGTCATGCTTGAGTTTGAAGTAAACGTTCATCGTTGAGTCGTAGATCGCGCCATTCATCGCACTCGTTGCAAGCAACGCTGGTGCAATAAAGGCTACGTATCCAATAGGTTGGCCGGCGACAGTAATATCTCCAACGAGATCTTTAAGGCCGTAACCAAAGGAAAGTAAGAAGAGAACAGGCTCGATAAAGCCTGAGAAGACGATCATCCAGGTCGATGATTTGAAGGCGATATATGCACGTTCCATAATTGCCCATGAACGGCCAGAGTAATACTTTTCACCTGGCTTACCCATGCGCGCTTCTGCGATTGCAACAGCTGTTGAGAGAATCATTACTTACCCAACCTTCTTGTGAAGATTCGGCGCGATGCAATCACACCAACGATCAACAATGTGTTGAGGAATATGAAGTGTACATAGAGCATCAGCGATGAAATCTCATGGCCGTATGTAAGCCAGCGACCGAGTTCGGTTGCATGCCATAATGGTGAGATCCAGCCGATCCACTGTAAGAAGATAGGCATATTGGTAAGCGGGTAGAAAGTTCCAGAGAAGAGGAAGAGCGGCATAATCACAAAGCGGTTGAGCACCGTGAAGAAGATGTTTTCATTTTCAAGGAGCCCAGCTAGAGCTTGCATCAATGCGCCAAATGCAGCACCTGCCATGATCGCTGTAAAGATAGCCATCCACGCTCGTGGTGACTCGAGGACGCCAAAGGCCAACATGACAAACCAGTAGATCACTGCTGTAAAGGTGACTCGAATGAGGCTATTGTAAAAAACACCCATTGCAATGTGGTTGCCGCTAATCGGCGTTGCATTCATAGAGAAGAATGTCTTATCCCATTTAAAGCCTTCAAGCGTTGGATAAACGCTCTCATCAATGGCACCTTGAATCGCAGCAGTTGCAAGCAAGGCTGGTGCTAAGAAAGTTATATATGAGACGCCATCGACGCCCATTCCACCTGTGTTCTTATCAATGTAAGCGCCAACGCCTAGACCAATAGATACGAGATAGAGAACTGGGTTTGCAATCGCAAGCGAGATGATTAGCCAGATCCACTTAAGCATGGCGCGCAGACGTGCTTCGGTAACAAAGAGCGCACCACGTGCTGCAACTTTTGCAGCATCGACAATCTTTAGTGAACCTTGACGTTGGTGGAGCTGGCTCATTAGTCGACCAAAGTTCTTCCGGTCAGACGCAAGAAGACATCTTCAAGTGAGCTACGGCGAACAAGAGAGGTCTTTGGGTGGAAATTCTTCTTATAGACGCGCTCAAGGAGCTCTTCACCATCTTCTGTGTACATCAAGATGCGATCTGGAAGCTCTTCGATACGGTCACAGAGCTGACGTAAATCATCTGCCATCTGCGCATTGCGCTCTGAACCAAAGCGAACTTCAAGAACTTCTTTGGTTGAGTAATCCTTGATCAATTGTGCCGGGCTGCCCTCGGCCATGATCGAACCCTTATCCATTACAACGAGGCGATCGCAGAGCTGCTCTGCCTCATCCATAAAGTGGGTTGTAATAAGAAGGGTCACGCCATCTTCTTTCAATCTAAAGAGGCGATCCCACAAGATATGGCGGGCTTGAGGATCAAGACCGGTCGTTGGCTCATCGAGCATCAAGATCTCAGGTTCGCTGACAAGTGCTCGAGCAATTGTGAGGCGGCGCTTCATTCCACCGCTTAAGGATTCAACCTTTGCATTGCGCTTCTCTTCAAGTTGAGCGAAGGTCAACAGCTCTTCGATCTTGCCCTTAACAAATTTACGAGAAAGGCCAAAGTAGCGACCGTAGATGTAGAGATTTTCTGTAACAGTTAGATGGGTATCCAAGTTATCTTGCTGGGGGACAACGCCTAAGTGAGCGCGGATCTGCGGACCAAAGTTCTCAGGATCTTTATCCAAGATGGTCAGATCACCTGATGTGCGCTGCGATGTTGCGCCAATCATTCGCATCGCAGTTGATTTACCGGCACCGTTAGGGCCAAGAAGGCCAAAGGATTCGCCCTTAACTACATCGAAATCGATTCCATTGACTGCGGTGAAGTCACCGAACTTCTTAGTCAGATTCCGTGCGTGGATGAGAGATTGGGTCATTGACCAATCTTATCGCGCTTGTTGGAGTGTTCTGATCCATTCTTCAATTGCATCAGGGTGACGCGGTATGCGCTCTGAGAGATTGAGACATCCATCTGCGGTGACAACTACGTCATCTTCGATGCGGATACCGATTCCTCGATACTCAGGGGTGAAGAGCTCATCATCTGGCTGGATATAGAGCCCTGGCTCCACAGTAAGAATCATTCCTTCGCGCAGTACAGCATCTGTGTAATTTTCTTTACGCGCCTTTGCACAATCATGAACATCAAGGCCAAGGTGATGACTTACACCGTGCAAGGTCCAACGACGATGCAGACCAATCTCTGGCTTTAAAGACTCTTCTGCAGTGACTGTAAGTACGCCCATATCAGCTAACCCTTTAGCTAAAACTTCTTGGCAGGCCTTATTTATATCGGAGAAAACCGCGCCAGGCTTTACTGCGGCAAAGCCAGCAAGTTGTGCTTCATAGACCAACATATATAAAGCACGTTGAGCCGGTGAAAACTTTCCAGAGATTGGAAGTGTGCGTGTGATATCTGCAGTGTAAAAAGAATCTACTTCGATACCCGCATCAAGAAGGATGAGATCACCGTGATTTACCGGCCCATCATTGCGAGTCCAGTGCAGAACACATGCATGCGATCCACTTGCTGCGATGGTGTTATAGCCAACGCCATGTCCTTCAAGGCGAGCACGACCATAGAAAGCGCCTTCAACAATGCGCTCACCACGTGGATGTTCTGCAGCTGCTGGCAGTGTCAGGATTACATCGTTAAAGCCAAAACCTGTGGCATCGACTGCGCGTTGCATTTCACGGATTTCGTATTCATCTTTTGTCAAACGTTGCTCAGAGATAAAGATGGCAAACTCTTCTTCGCGCGCATGTGTAGCAACAGTTGCATCTACCATGCGATCACTGCCACGTAGAACAAGGGCTGGCGTACCGGTTAAGAAATCCTTGAGATCATTTACTTTACGAGTAGCGATTTGATAGCGCGACTGCGCTTCGCTCAGGGTGTAACGACGGCCAACCCAGAGTTCGCCATAGTGAGTATCGCGATAGAAGGCATCGGTATCGCGAGTCGAACGCGGATGTATATAGAGGTATGTCTCATGTCCGCCTTCTGGCAGCGGCTCCATCACAAGAACCGCATCTTCATTGGCATCACTACCTTGAACACCGCTGTAATAAGCAAAGGCTGAGTCTGGGCGATATACGTAATCCGTATCGTTGGCGCGCACCTTGGCATTGCCGGAAGGAATAACTAAGCGGATGCCGGCGAAGGCGGCTGAGAGAACTTGTCTGCGCATATATGCATAGGTGACAACCTCTAGTGGCGCTAGCTCAGGCAGATCGGATGCGATCCAGCCGGTCTTCATGAATTCTGCATAGGCCTCAGAAAGTGCTTGATCGTGCACTCTCTTTGTAGTGGTTGTCTCTACTTCACCGCTCTCGTTATTCATACATACAGTCTACCGAGATCGATATAAATCTGAAGTCCCTTCACGCAGCCACTTTGCTCTCATATACTTACCGAATGCGTAGCGCTGATTGGTTTTCGGGAAATACCAAGGATTCATATATTCATCGCGCATGGATGCGTCGCGGTAATCCTGATTCAGCCTTCACAGGTAAGCGCCCACAGATCGCAATCTTAAATACCGCATCCGATCTCACCCCATGCAATATGCACCTTGATGAGGTTGCACAGAGCGTTAAGAATGGAATCTGGGAAGCAGGTGGTGTTCCACATAATCTGCCGATGCTCTCACTCGGTGAAACCAATCTACGTCCCACTGCGATGTTATGGCGAAACCTTGCTGCGATGGCAGCAGAAGAGATGATCCGCGGAAATCCAATCGATGGCGTAGTTCTCTTAGGTGGTTGCGATAAGACAATTCCATCTCTCTTGATGGGTGCAACATCGGTAAATCTGCCAACAATCATTGTTCCTGGCGGTCCGATGCTCAATGGAACATTTAAAGGAAGACAGTTGGGTTGCGGTACCGATGTCTGGCGCTTTAGCGCAGATGTGCGCTCTGGAAAGATGAGCGAAGAAGATTTCAACGCATCTGAGCGTTCCATGATTCGCAGCAAGGGCCATTGCAACACAATGGGAACAGCATCAACGATGGGCTGTATTGCAGAAGCTCTTGGAATGACACTGCCTGGACTTGCTGGCACACCTGCTGCAGATAGCCGACTCTTGCAGGCAAGCCATGATTCAGGGCGCCGGATTGTTGAGATGGTTGCAGAAGATTTGAAGCCACAAGACATCCTTACCTTTGGTGCATTTAGTAATGCGATCGTGGCCCTTGGCGCAATCGGCGGCTCAACAAATGCTGTGGTGCACTTATTGGCTATTGCGCGCCGTGCCGGCGTTGAGTTAACCCTCGATGATTTCGATCGCATTGGCTCACGTATTCCATTGCTCGTAAATCTCTTACCGGCTGGTGAGCATTTAATGGAAGATCTATTCCGTGCAGGAGGCCTGCGCGCAGTTCTATCACAGGTTGAAAAACACCTTGATCCAAAGGCAATCAATGTCACCGGTAGACCACTTGTAGAAAGCCTCAAGAACGCCGAGATTTACGATGGAACAGTTATTGCAACATATGAAAAACCATTACAACCTGAAGCTGGCATCGCAGTCTTGCGTGGAAATATTGCACCAGATGGTGCGGTGATTAAACCTGCTGCAGCAAGTGCGGACTTACTTATCCATACCGGTCCAGCAGTTGTCTTTGAGAGCATCGAAGATTTCCATGCGCGTATCGACGATCCTGATTTAGAAGTTGATGAAAATAGCGTCTTGGTCTTACGCGGATGCGGACCTAAGGGATATCCCGGAATGCCAGAAGTTTCCAATATGGCGATTCCAAAGAAATTACTTGAGCGCGGAATTCAAGATCTTGTCCGTATCTGTGATGGCCGCATGAGCGGAACAGCATTTGGAACCGTTGTCTTGCACGTCTCACCAGAGGCTGCAGCGGGTGGTCCACTCTCACTTATCCGTAGCGGTGATCTGATTGAACTCGATGTTCCAGCACGCACTATCAATGTAAAGCTCAGTGACGCAGAGCTTGCTGCACGTAAACCATCACAAGCAATGGTTGATGCCTTAGCAAAGCCTTCACGCGGTTGGGAACGTATGTATATCGATCACGTTGAGCAGGCCCACCTTGGCGCAGACCTTGATTTCTTGCGTGGTGCAAGCGGTTCTGCAACTCCTCGCGAATCACATTAAATAGAGATAGCAATGAGAGCCTTTGTAATTACCAGCCCCAAAGTTGGCTCCGTGGTTGATGTTGCAGAGCCTGTAGTCGGTGAGCAGGATCTTCTCGTTGAGATTGAACGTGTAGGAATCTGCGGCACAGATGTTGAATTCTTCAACGGTGATATGGCTTATTTGCAGAGTGGCCATGCGAAATACCCACTGCAATTAGGGCACGAATGGTGCGGGCGAGTCATTGAAGTTGGCGAGAAAGTAGCGCCACATTGGCTGGGAAAATTGATTACCGGTGACACGATGCTTGGTTGCCAGCAATGTGATCGCTGCACAAGTGGATACCAATACCTATGTCATGACCGTGATGAGGTGGGTATTCGCAACGGCTATCCAGGTGCGCTAGCCCAGCGTCTAGTCATCCCTGAATTTGCAGCGCACGAATTACCTTACGATTTAGATCCAGCGCTCGGTGCAATGGTTGAGCCCACCGGAAATGCTCTGAGATCAGTCGATGCAACAAAACTTCAATCAGGTGAACGGCTATTTATCTTTGGCCCTGGAACTATCGGTCTGCTCTGCGCGCTGATTGCACATAGCCGAGGCATTGAAGTTCATCTTGTCGGTGTTGAAGAGCGTTCTCTTGCATTTGCAGAACAATTTGGATTTGCTGGAGTCCACCACATTGATGAGATTCCGCAATTACCAGTGCATGCAATCATTGATGCCACTTTCAATAAAGATATTCCAGCGCTAGCACTTGATCTCTTAGAGCCAGGTCGCACCGTTGTTTACATTGGTATCGCTGGCGTTCCCAGCTTAATCGATACTCGCACATTGGTATTAAAAGATCTCACCGCTGTTGGCATCTTGAGCGCTTCCCCTGGGGTTGCAGGCGCAATTCAATTGTTAAGTTCTGGCGTTATTGATCCGCGCCCGCTAATTGCAAGTGTTGTGACATTGGAGGAGAGTGCCGATGTCCTTGCGGGGCTGCGTCCTCGGGCGAACGGCGATGGTCCAAAGATCCACATCAAGCCATGAAGAAATTAATTGCTCTGATTATTGCATCTGCAATAGCCACACCAACAGCGCAGGCTGCAAATCCCACAGTCACGGTTATGTCGCGCAATCTCTATCTAGGTGCAGACGTTGGAGTTGCACTTGAGTTAATTCCAGATATGCCGGCTGCTGCACAATTTATGTGGGATCAGGTCAAGCAGACTGACTTCACTAAGCGTAGCAAGCTCTTTGTCGCCGAAATTAACCGTGAAAATCCAGATGTGATTGGACTGCAAGAGGCGACGACTTGGTACTGCAAGCCCCATGCCTGGAGTGGGAAAACTGAAGTATTTAACTTTACGGAGATGCTGATAAAAGACCTTGGTGGTCGATATGTCATTGCAGAACACAATGGGGAGGAGGCTTATAACCCCGGCTATTCCATCGGGCCAATTCCATTTCTAACAACGGTTAGTGATCCAGAAACCTTTCAACCGCTCTTTGGAAAAGATAAAGCTGCCTGCGGATTTCAAATCGGGGATGCGCTGCTTGTTAAGAGAGACCGCGCAAGAGATGTTTTAGCGGTAGGAATTTCCGAATACGAGGAAATCTATAAGGTCGTTCCCACTCTTATGGAAATTCGCCGCGGTTATACTTGGGCTGACATTAGTATCGGATCGACAACGACACGGTTTGTTACAACGCATCTAGAGTCGCTCTTTGGCGACGATGAGGTTCCAACCGCGGCGATACAAGTACAACAGCTCATAAAGGATCTCGCGGAAACTAAAGCACCACTTATTGTGATGGGAGATTTTAATTCTGATCCGCGCGATCCCCGCGGTGCAACGACAGCTAATCCAGGTGGACAACCTGTGGCAAATGAAAAGTGCCCTGTTGGCCAAAGTTCTTGCAACGCGTACAAATTAATGCGACAAGCAAAATTTGTGGACGCTGGGCCTGATGCAAGCGATCCTTCAACTTTTACATGGGGAATGAGCGCATTTCTTACGGGGCCAGATAAAGATCGTGTTGAACCTGCTCGCAAGATGGGAAACAACCGTGGCTTTACTGATCGACTCGATTATATTTTCTTTAAAAATGGTGTCGAGGTAACAACGTCACGAATCATTGGATTTGATGCACCATATGCAAGTGATCATGCAGGAGTTGTAAGTGAACTTGAAATCGTAAGTGCCAATCCAAATCTTGATCCACCTCTTGATAACCATGCGCCATTTCCCATCAGCTTTTGGGAGTGGGTGGGGATTGGAATCATTGCGGTCGTTGGAGCCTTGATAACGAGAAAGTTCCGTAGAAAAGGGCGTAAATAACGCTGTATACTTGCCCCACACTTGGAGACGTCGCATAGCCCGGTCGAGTGCGCCTCACTGCTAACGAGGTAAGGGGTTAAACCCTTCAGGAGTTCAAATCTCCTCGTCTCCGCCAGTTTTTATTGGTTAATAACTACAAACTCTTTATCATCAATTGCAAAGAGTGAACCATTTTCGGCAGAGTATTCAAGTGCTGCGAATGTGTAATTTCCTTGGGGCAGATCTGAGAGAGTGATGCTCCACTGACCACGCTCTGGACAACCAGAGCTCGCGGTCGTGAAACCTTCTTGAAGAACCTTGCCATCTTGAGAGAGCTTCCATAAAACATTTGCTTCAAAGGTACATGCCTGCCCAGAAATTGTTATCGACGAGGTGAGCTCTGCACCTTGATTGACCGAGCTGATCTGAATTGGATTCAGAACTTCATATCCAATGGCTCTTTCAAAGAGACCGGTTGTATCAACATGTCCTGCAAATGATTCAACGGTTTCACCATTTACCGTAAATGAGACAGCCTTGATATCGGGTGCGAACTCGGTCAGCGTCCAAACAATCTGATCGATTGCCCGCTGCTCAGCTTCAGCGCCAACATTCAAGTTCAGTGTGGCTAAATCAACTGTTGCACGTGATTGATCAACGGTAACGGAATTGACTTTATTTCCCTGACCCCACAAGTTTGCATACTGTGGATCTAGAGGAGTTACCGCCCCAGAGACTAAATCTGAGAGAACCTGCAGGTTCAAATCTCCCTCTTCTACAATGAATTTCTGTGTCTCTGAAAAGAGCTTAAAGCCACGAGGAGTATCTGAAACAAAGTAGAAGGTAACTGGGATTCCGCCGTCATGGACTTTCTCTGCTGTGGATTGTGAGCAACCAGTAAGCAGCAATAGCGCGGCTACTAGTAAAGAGATCCTCTTCATGCTTTGACGATAACACGAATTCCTAGGGAAAAGAGTTACCGTTTTCATTCATCATTGTTAATGAAACACCTACGGCTTTTGCCATTCCGATCCCAGCCGGTGCCTTCTATTCCTTCCAGCTCAACCAAAACAAATCAGGAACAATGACAGTTTCCATCTTGGTTTCGTTGTCACACTAAGCAGCAAAGATTGTGACCTCATAACGTGAAATTCTTATTGTTTTATAGGCTTTTATAATCAAATTTTATTTTCGCAAATAATAAGTAGCTCTCGACCAGAAACTTCTCCAAAAATATTCGAATACTGGCTTGGGGTGATCTTGGGGTGATCATCTCTGAAAATCACCCATATCGGTTTCTTCAAAATCACCCCCCTTCTAAAATTTGTACCTCTCAATCTGTACTAATAAAAGAGGTATTTACGGATGCTAGCGAAGCTGGGCCTGCCTACACGGCCGCAGATTTCGCGATGGCTCATATACGCCCTTTTCGCCGGCCTCTTCACCTCATTGCCGGTAGCCGTGGTCACGGCACCAACGGCTCTAGCCAATTCCACATATTTTTCTAATCAATATGACGCCGCCAATTACGGCGGTGGCGGCGGTGGCGATACCTATCGCCAAGCGAATTGTCCTTCGAACTGGGTAGTTGTTGGTTTTTCAATCCAAGGCACATCAGGTGTTGGTATTTGGTGTCGAGCGCTCAACGCAGACGGAACAATGCCAAACACTGCCCACACTTCGAGCAACTCGAGTAAGTACAACCTCTACGGAGGTCCATCCGCAAATGTCTTTTGCCCAACAGGAAAAGTTGCTGTTGGTTTTCGTATCCAAGCAAATGGATATGCAAATGGCGGCGGACTTCTTTGCGCCACCTTGCCATCTCTCATTGATACACCTGAAGTCAGCCCACTTATTGCAGGAGCAGGCGATTTAGGTAATGCACCATGTGCTCGAGGTGAAGCGGTAACTGGCGCATGGGCAGTCACCGGTGCATGGCTGGATCGCGTAGCCCCGAAGTGTTCACGATATAACTTGTTCACAATTGTTTATGATCCGAACGGAGGAACAGGCGCACCATCTTCAGGTTTTGTTACACAAACCGTAGTTGGTGGCACGGTCTCACTTGCCACTAGGGGCACGCTAACCCGCGACGAACTTCCATTTATGGGCTGGAATACAGCGGCAAATGGAAGCGGTGCCATTGTTTCGCCTGGGGCGACATACACGCCAACAGGGCACTTGGTTTTGTATGCACAGTGGGGACCCGTGTGTACTCCCACGCTCACTCGAAGCGGCGGGGATGCGATTTGGAAGTTTAGTAATCCTGGATTTTGTGCCTGGGATGTGCCAGAGAATTTTTCTACCGTTGACATCCTTGTAGTCGGCGGCGGTGGTGGTGCTTCATCAAATCACAGCGGTGCTGGCGGTGGTGGTCAGGTTGAGACTCGAACAGGTGTAACACTTTCTGGTGTCGCAGCGATCGTCACTGGTGCAGGTGGTGCCGCCCGAGGTCAGACACTCGGCGGTGCGCAAGGTGGAACTAGCTCAATTACCGCAACGGGATTAAGTGTTACAGCACTTGGTGGCAGCGGCGGGCGCGGACGAAGCGGTTCAAACCTCAATCCAGATGGAACGCCAAATAATGGTGGATTTACCGGTGGCGGTGGTGCATATGCCGATAACGCAACAGTGGCAACGGGTACGACAGGAACTGGTGGAGTTTCGCGTAAAGGTGGCGATGGTTCTACAAATGGTTCCGGTGGCGGCGGTGGCGCAGGAGGTGCCGGTTTATCTCGCGCTGCAGGTGGTACCGGTGGAATTGGTGTGCAGAGTAACTTCAATGAAACCGGAGTGATGACGTACTACGGTGGCGGTGGTGGTGGCGCAAAATGGAATAGCGTTGCAACGGCGCTCGGAGGTTTGGGTGGCGGCGGAAACGGCGCAACAACAGATTTAGGTACGGGTTCGCAAGGTGTTGATGGCCTGGGTGGCGGCGGCGGATCAGGAAATACTGGTGCAGATGGTGGCGATGGCGTCGTCTACATTATTGCCCGCGGATATCAGGCGACAGTTCTCTTTGATGTAAATGGTGGTTCTGGAGGACCGATTTCATCTGTCATTCAAAGCGCGCAAGGAGAGACAGTCACCTTAGATTCGGGTTCATCGTTATCGCGCGCTGGCTACACATTCAGTGGTTGGAATACCAAGATGGATGGCACCGGGACCTCATATGGAGCAGGGGCGTCAATTACTCCAACTGGCGATCTGACTCTATATGCGCGCTGGAGCTACACCATTACTTACAACGGAAATGGCAATACCAGTGATACCGCAACCGTTCCATCGGCTGCAACACGATGGACTCGCACAACTTCCTTAGAGACGGCATCAACACTTGCGCGCACCGGTTACACCTTTGCAGGATGGAATACGGCAGCAGATGGATCTGGAACAAACTTTGCAGCCGGACTCAATCCGTATACGGCAACAGGAAATATCACTCTCTTTGCCCAGTGGAACTCCACCATTACCTTTAACGGCAACAACCTCACCAGTGCTTCAAATACTGTCCCGGCATCAGTGACCACTAGAGGCTCAGCTAGCAACACCTTTAATCTGCCGAGCCCCACAACGCTGCTGCGCACTAACTATGTGCTCTCGGGCTGGAATACCGCAGAAAATGGATCTGGAACAACATATCGATTAGGTGAGACCTTTACCGCGACAGGAAATCAGACGCTCTTTGCGATCTGGCGCGGAACATTGGCATTTAATGCAAATGGAAGCACTAGCGGTTCTGTCCCAACAACGATGAATATCGATATGGGATCAACGGTGAACTTACCCGGAAATCCAAATGGGCTTACTCGCACCGGGCACACATTAGTGGGATGGAATACTTCAAATACAGGTGGTCTTGCTACACGGTTTAACATCAACGACACCTTCACAACACAATTGAGCACGACTCTCTTTGCAGAGTGGATTGCAACGTGTGCGGCAACTACAAACTATGCAAATAGCCAGCAGATAACAACCTTCACCACCGTAGATACCTGTGCGTGGACAGTTCCTGTCGGACAGACAGAGATTGATTTCATGATTGTCGGTGGTGGTGGCGGTGGTGGTGGAAATGCTGGTACTGGTGGCTCAGGTGGTGGCACGAATATTCAATTAAGTATTCCTGTGAGATCCGGACAGGTTGTTGTAAAGACAACAGGAGCCGGTGGAACCGGTGGAGTAAATACAAACAATGGAACTGCCGGTGCTGCAACAACGCTTACGATTGATAAGACCGTCTATACCGCAGGTGGCGGCGGCGGAGGAATTACTTACGGAAGCTCAACCAAACCATCGCTCTGTACAACAACGACAAGTGCACCTGCAGTTGGTGCCGGTGGAGGAACTGGCGGCCCTGGTGGGCGAGGCGGTTGGAGTAGCGCAGTTCAAAATTCAAACGCTTGTAATGGTGTTGCCGGCGTAACTTCAAATATGGCCGGAAGCACCTCAACATATGGTGCTGGTGGCGGCGGTGGTGTCTGGGGTACTGGAACTGCGGGCACTGGTGGAACAAGCGAAGCTGGTACTGGTGGTCTCAATGGTGCAAATGGCGTCGCCGCTTTGGCAAACCGCGGCGGTGGTGGCGGTGGTGCAGGTGCAGGAGCAACTGGCGGAAACGGAGGATCAGGTTTTCTTGTTATCGCTTTTGATCTCTTATCAACAGCAACATTTGATACAAATACAGCGGTATCAGGTGCACCATCTGCAAGTACTCTCACTCAAGCAACACTTGGCGAAACACTCACCGCTCCAACTCAGGGAACGCTATCTAAACCTGGATTTACCTTTGTAGGCTGGAATACAGCAGCCGACGGCACAGGAACACGCATTGCTGCCGGTAGTGAATTTATTCCACAAGGGCCCGTCCGACTTTTTGCCGAGTGGAACTATGTAGTTACTTATGATGGAAATGGCTACACCAGCGCTTCAAACACACTTGCAGATACCGTCACTGTTTTATCTGCGACATCAACAATTACATTAGATAGCGCTCGCTTACTTACTCGTACGGGTTACACCCTTACTGGATGGAATACACAAGCCAATGGCTTGGGCACTAACTTTGCACTCGGCGCAACAAATTGGCGATCAAGCACCGGTGCAATCACACTCTTTGCGCAGTGGAGCGCCGTTGTCTCCTTTAACGTCAATGGGGCTGATTCAGGAACCGCGCCATCATCAATCTCTTCAACGGGTACTGGCAACGGAACCTTCAATCTTCCAACGACAACAAGTTTCCGCAAAGCAGGTCTGACATTTGCTGGCTGGAATACGGCTGCGAATGGAACCGGAACTTCATATGCTCCAGGTGCTTCTTACACCACCACAGGTTCAGCGATTCTCTATGCACAATTCAATGCAACGCTTACCTACCTTGCTAACGGTGCTACGACCGGAACCGTTCCGTCACAAGTTGTCAGTCCCGCTGGAGAAACAGGCAATGGCTGTAAAGTCGAAACCGGGTATACGCACTGCCGCGTCTTTAGATTCCCAACCCCTAAAGCCCCACTACGGGCCGATGCTCTCAATCTTGAAGCAATCCCAGGCAACTTCATCGGCACAACTTGGTATGACAACTCCATCTCAGGAATTGTGGCAACCGGAGTTAATTCACCAACATATGATCCAGTTGAAAGAGCATGGACGCTCAATGGCACCAACCAGTACTTCAACCTCGGAAATGTACTTAACTACACAACAGGTGCCTTCACTGTAGAAGTGACCTACAAACCTAATTCAGTTACGGGAACTCAGGCGCTTATCTCGCGATACAACGCCGGGGTTGCTGGCAACTATTTCATGCTCCTCAACGGGGATAAAGTCAGATACTCACTTGAAGGATCTCCATTTACCGTTAATGGTCCACTGTCGATAACAACCGGAACTACCTATACAGCGTCACAGGTATTCAATGGAACATCACTTACAACATACCTCAACGGAATTTCAAATGGAGGGACAACACCATTTGCGACCACTTACGGCAGCAACGTTAACCTGCTCATTGGTGCAACTCTCAATAACTCTAACCCAGTAAACTTCTTTAACGGAAAGATATACTCAGTACGAATTTACAATCGCGCACTCACTGCAGCAGAGATTGCGGCAAATTATGATGCGCTCGTTAATCCGTCTCCAACAAATCTCAATCAAACTTTTACTATTCCAGGCAATATCCCTGCTGGCGACAAGATTTTGGTTGAGGCGTGGGGAGCCGGTGGAGGCGGTGCACACTATCCAGGTTATGGCAGTAGTGGTGCAGGTGGAGCAGGTGGTTACGCCAAATCAACCATTACAACTACTGGTAACGCAGAGACCCTCACGGTTGTTGTTGGTCAAGGCGGCGAAGCATTTGATTTAACGCCTCAATACGGTGGCGGTGGCGCGGGTGGACTTTCTCCAAACGCGTTCAAGGGAAGTTCTGGCGGAGGTATGTCTGGAGTCTTCAGCGGTAGCGATACTTCAACACCATTGGCAATCGTTGGTGGTGGTGGTGGATCTTCACCTGGCGGTGCAAGTAGTGATGGTGGTGGCGGAGGTGGTTCGACCGGGAATGGCGCGGGTGCAACACTTGCCAACCGCACAGGTCGTGGTGGAACGCTCACCGGAGGCGGTGCAGCAGCTACAGCAACCTCTCTCTGCACAATTGCGCCAACTGCTGGACGTTCACAACATGGTGGTTCTGGCGCCGGCCATCCATCGACAAATAATGAAGGCGGCGGTGGTGGTGGTGGCGGTCTATTCGGCGGCGGCGGCGGACATTGCGATGCTGCAAACTCCAACGGCGGCGGTGGTGGTGGCTCTGGATTCTTAGATGGCACACGTGGAACTCTTATTGCTGGCACAGTCGGTGCCAGTGGTGTTGTTACCGCAGCGACTGCACCAGGTGGTCTCTTCTCGATCAACTACTCATATCCATTTGGAAATGGTGGAGATTCAACAATTGGCGTTGGCTTTGGCGGAAATGGAAACTCAACTAACTTCTACACCGCAAAAGGCGGCGATGGAATGGTTGTCATCCATTGGAATGATCCATCGGATTCATGGATCGCCTCGCCCAATGTGAATAATTTACAGAGACCAGGTTTCCGATTTACTGGATGGAATACCAAGGCCGATGGAACCGGTACCCACTATGACACCGGCACTGCTCTCGAGCGCACAAATACAACACTTTTCGCTGAGTGGTCATACACAATTACTTACGATGGGAATACAAATACATCAGGTCAACCACCTGCAAACCAAGTAGCAACTTCTAGCGCAGCAGTTACAACGATTGCTGATAATCCAAATACGCTAGCGAAGACAGGTTATGTCTGGGATGGCTGGAATACACAAGCCAACGGTCAGGGCACAAACTACACAGCGGTGGGAGATCTCTTAGGTCTACCAATTCCGTTTATGAGATATCGGGCATCCGACTACAACGCATCGACAAAGGTGTGGAGTGATTCATCTGGAAATAATCGGAATGCAACCTCGGTGCGAGGAACGCCTACCCGCGTCAATTCGTTAAATACAAATGGATTCTCAAAGAACTTTGCAGTTGTAAAGGGAACAACCTCCTCTGGCATCACTCTGCCAAACCCGAAGCTCAATAATTACACGCTCTGCTTCCTCGCGCGATACGCAGGAAATACACGCGGCAGAATCTTTGAGGCCGTTGGTGAAAACTGGCTAACTGGCTTCCTTGAAGGCGACAACACGGGAGTTGCGCACCACAACGCCTGGATTACATCCTCATCCGGAAACAAAGGCGACCTGAATTGGAATATCTTCTGCGACTCTGGGGATACCTTCAGATTCAATGGCGTGAATAGATCAACTTCAACATCAACCACAAAGTACCTTCCTGCCTCGCTCTCAATTAACGCAGGTCTCTACGGCATCCAGGGATATAACTCGGATTGGGAAGTTGCTGAAGTAATCATCTACGACTCTTACCTGACTACAAATCAGATGATTCAAATTGAAAGTTATATGGCAGATACCTATGGATATCGACCAACTGGATTGATCACTTCATTGCCTGCTCCATATATGCAATTTGAGGCCGCAAATTACGATGCGCAATCGAAGGTCTGGCTAGATTCATCTGGAAATAATCGAGATGCGGTAACCGTGAGAGGTTTACCAACTGTTGTAACAAATGCTCCTGCAAATGGCGCAACCAAGGCTGTCACAGCAGTTAAAGGCGGAACGACAGCTGGAATCACATTGAACAATGAACAGCTAGCAAATTACACGATGTGTTATGTCGCGCGATATGCGGGAGGTTCAACCGGGCGCATCTTCGATGGTGGATCAAACTGGCTCAGCGGTTTCTGGGGTGGAAATACCGGCGTTGCACACCATGATGCTTGGATTACTTCTTCATCTGGTAGTACTGGAACAAACTGGAACTATAGCTGCGATTCTGGAAACAACTTTAGAAGCAACGGGCAATTGAGATCTACCGGTACATCAAATACAACATTCCTACCTGCTCGTATGACAATCAATAACCACAATGGAACTGGTCGTGATCTATCAGATTGGGAAGTTGCTGAAATTCTCATCTATGACACTGCGACATCTGCTGCACAGATGCAGGAAATTGAAGGGTACTTCACGACGAAATATGGTTTGTGGACACCTACGGTTTCGACCGCTCGAGTCACAAACTTTGCTTCTGCAACGGGTGATCTCACACTCTATGCGCAGTGGAATTCCTTTATTACTTACGATTCAAATACGGCAACAAGCGGGCGAGTTCCTCTTCCTACATTGATGGTGGGTAGTACCCCTGTTGCAATTAGCGCAAACACAGGAACTCTTGCCAAAACTGGTAACTCGTTTATGGGTTGGAATACGGCAGCAAATGGCTCCGGAACGCTTTATCAGCCTGGTGAATCATTTACGCCAACAGTCAACACAACCCTCTATGCCCAATGGGGAGCAGCTATAACCCTTGATCCAAATGGCGCGACATCTGGTTCGCCGCAAGGAAATACAACAATTCCATTTGGACAAACTTTGACACTTACTCAAGGAACTTTGGCCCGCACTGGATTTACCTTCTCAGGCTGGAATACGACGGCAAGTGGATCTGGAACCCGATATGAAACTGGAACAGCATTTAGCGCAAATGCTGCAACCACCTTGTATGCCGAATGGCGATACCGTGTGCTCTTTAATGCAAATTCAGGAACTGGAGCGCCATCGGTAGATTCCAGAACGGCTACCGGAACCTTGCCTGTAACGCTGGCAACGGTAGGAACACTTTCCAGAACTGGCTACACATTTGCTGGCTGGAATACTTTGGCAAGCGGTGCTGGTGTTAACTATGCAGCTGGGCTCAATACATTTACAAGTAGCACAGGAAATATCACTTTATACGCCCAGTGGAACTCGACGATTACCTATAACGGCAATGGGAATACACTCCAAAGTCCGCCGGCTGCAACCACTGCGCTGGGAACTGCGCCTGTAGTACTGGCAACTCCAATTAGCTCTTTTGCAAAGACAGGGTGGACCTTTGGCGGCTGGAACACACAGGCCAATGGCAAGGGAGTTTCATACGCTGCTGGAGGTAATTACACCTCTGCCGGAAATATCACGCTCTTTGCACAATGGAACGCTCGCATCACATATGACACTAATACGGCGACAAGTGGATCTGTTCCTGCACCGCTTAACATCACTGGAAATGACACTGCAACCGCCTCATTGAATGTCAATTCTTTGGTGCGGGCTGGTTACACATTTGCTGGATGGAATACCAACTCTGCAGGTACAGGAACAAATATCGCAGCAGGCGGTCAATTTATTCCAACTGGAAATATGACGCTTTTTGCGCGCTTCACAGCCAATAGTTACACGATTAGATATGAATCAACGTCGGCAACATCGGGATCAAGACCTGCGACAGGAACATATACAACAGCCGGTACCGCCTACACAATCCTAGGCAATACCGGAAATCTCGCCCTATCTGGCCGAGTATTTGCAGGGTGGAATACCCAACCAAATTGTCAGGGAACCTTCTATTTCCCTGGTCAAAGCTATGCAATCTCTGAAAATCTAGTTCTCTACCCTCAGTGGTGTGAAGGTTTTGAAGGTGCACAGGGACCAACAACCGGTGTTCGGGTTCTCAACAATGGAACGACCCCCGCAACAACTACGGGGGTTATTGGAACGGTAAGTATTGGTTCTGGTGGAAACAGCGCGATGATTCAAGGCGGATTCATCTTTATCAACCAAATTGCATCTGCATCAGTAATAACATTCCCAAAGCCAGTCACATTCTTTAGCTTTACTGCCTTCCAATTAGAATCAACTGGAAACTTCACAATTCGTTACAGCGATGGAACGACAGGCACCTTGGCATTTGCTGGAAATGCCCAAGCAACCAATAAAGATACCTGTGGTGCAGGATGCCAATACTTTAGATTTACCGCACCTGCTGGAAAGATGATCACATCCATCAGTGTTCCTCCATCAATAATTACCGGCTCAAGCGGGCGCGACGGTTGGTTTATTGACAATCTCTGTTATACAACGGTACCGACGGTAACTTACAACGGTAATGGTTCTAATGAGACCATGACAGCACAGAGCTCTCTCTCTTCTGCTGCATTGTCATCAAACACAATTACTCGTACCGGATACACATTTGCAGGTTGGAATACTGCAGCAAACGGATCTGGAACCGGATTCACCGACGGGGCTACTTATTCATTTGCTGCTGATCTTGAGCTCTTCGCACAATGGGAAGCAGTGCGTTACACGGTTACCTATAACGGAAATGGAAACACTGGCGGAACGGTTGGAGCCAATGACCAGATCACGACCGGTGCTGGCGCAATCACGCTAGATACCGCCGGAACTCTTGTAAGGGCTGGCTATACCTTCAATGGTTGGAATACCAAGGCCGATGGAACTGGCACCCCATATGCAAGCGGAGCTTCATATTCGACACTTGCTGCAGCATCTCTATTCGCGCAGTGGAGTCCAATCAGCTACACCGTTACATATTCTTTAAATAGTGGAAGCGGAACTACGCCAACCCAGGCCAATAGAACTATTGGTCAGCAATTTGCAGTTGCCGCTGCGACGGGAATCACAAGAGCAGGATTCACATTTATCGGGTGGATGGATTCTTCAACTGTCTACCGACCTGCTGAGACCTACACAGTTGGTGCAGGAAATGTTGTGCTGACAGCGCAATGGAGTCCAAACCAGTATGTAACAACGTATAACACCAACGGTGCAACTGGTCCTGTGCCAACTGAAGGCAGCCACGGAGTTGGCGAGACTTTCACCGTCTCTTCCGGATCGTCACTGGCAAAAGTTGGATACACCTTCGCCGGATGGAGCGATGGCACAAATGACATCAACGCCGGCGGCACCTACACAGTCGGTACTAGCAACATCGTTCTGACCGCACGCTGGATTCCTCAAGTATTTACTATTACTTATGCTGCAAATGGCGGAACTGGAACACCAACGCGTACATCGGATGCCTTCACAGTGGGAACATCTGCCATCACTCTTCCGACAGCTGGAACACTCGAGCGCGCAGGCTATGTCTTCCAGGGCTGGATGGAGACCTCAACAGTAATTTCAGGAACGTACATCCCAACCGCATCAGTAACTCTTAATGCAAAGTGGATTCCAACTACGCAAGTAATTACCTTTAACGCCAACGGTGGCAGTGGTTCACTTCCTGCAGATGGATCATTTACTACAGGCGGGACTGCATATGCACTGCCAGGAAATACAGGCCCTCTCACACGCACTGGTTATGACTTTGCGGGTTGGTCAACATCACCAACAGGAAGTGTTATCAGCTCGACATCTCCTTTAGATGATCAGACCCTTTATGCGATCTGGACGCCAAGTCAGCAAGCGATAATCTTTAGCGCAGGCACTGCTGGAGCAAACCCAGCCACGGTAAACATGCCTGCCAATACAACGATTGGGTATGGCTCCTTCTACTCACTTCCTTCTCTCTCAGAGACACAAACTGGCACATCTCCCATCTATCAATTTGCAGGTTGGAGCGATGGCACAAATACCTTTGCGCCGGGTGACAGTATTCAAATTTCTAGAGCAGAGTCATTTACCGCCCAGTGGGTTCAAATTTTCAACGTTCGCTACACACTCAATGGCGGAGCTACAACCAATCCTTCTGCTGTTGTAGATCAGCAACTAACTGATGGAAGCTCACACAATGTTGCGGCTGCAACAGGTCTAAGTAAGAGCGGTTACACATTTGCGGGATGGAAGGATCAGGCAGGAATCGCGGTTGCTGCTGGATCGACCATGACAGTTTCGGCCACTCGCTACCTGCTATATGCGCAATGGGACGCTGTCATTTACCAATTCCCATATAACCGAAATGGTGGCACAGAAACCCTTGCTAATGAATCTGGAACTATCGGCCAAACAATCACTCTTGCGACGACTTCAGAGTTAACAAGGACTGGATTTATTCTCAAGGGCTTCACTATTGGAACATCTCCGACAATTTTGGGCCCGGGGGCGACATACACAGTCGGAACTGTAGGAGAGACAATTACAGCCGTCTGGGAAGCAAAGAGTTTTAAATACATTTACGATCTCAATCGCGGAACAGCTGAAAATTCAATTTCAGCCGGATCTGCAGCATATGGTGCTTCAATTCTTGTTACATCAATTGTTCCTACACGCACAGCTCACACCTTTGCTCACTGGCTTCAGACAACTGGTGGAGTATCAGCCTCGGTCGGTGAAACATATACTGCTGGCAGTTCCTTTAATATGCCGGCAGAGAACGTAACTTTGGTTGCCCAATGGGATGCAACTTTGTATACCGTCACTTACTCACTTAACGGCGGAAGCGGCACACTGCCAACCCAAAGTTCAACGGCACTTGGCGGAACATTTACATTGCCATCAGCACCAACCGCACCTAATGCCAGCCAGAATTTCTTGGGCTGGAGCGATGGCAGCACGATCTATGCAGCTGGCGCTACATACACAATGACGGCGAATAACACTACTTTGACGGCTCAGTGGAGCACTGCGCTCTTCGGAGTCACCTTTAACGCAGGTGGTGCATCGGGTTCTGTCCCATCAGTGATTACTGCCGCCTCTGGTGCTGGCGTTCTTCTTCCGGCACCAAGTTCATTAACAAGAACTGGATATGACTTTGCAGGGTGGTCAAACAACTCAATCACTTATCAAGTTGGTGACACCTTCACTGTCGGATCAGCAAACGCAATCATGACTGCGACCTGGACCGTTTCGCCTCCAGCTGTACCTGGTACTCCAACAGCTGTACCTGGGGATGAGATTGTTACTGTCACTGTTACCCCAGGATCTGGCGGCGGACCAGTTTCAAGTTATACAGTCACAGCACTTGATTCCTCTGGAAATCCTTTGTCACCAGCAAAGAGTTGTACGGTAAATGCACCTGCAACAACATGCGTTATTTCAGGTCTAACAAACGGCACTGCTTATAGATTTGAGAGTGCTGCAACAAATGCAACGGGAAGTTCAACTGATTCTGCGGCTTCCTCCGCAGTAACTCCTGCAAGGATTCCTGGACCTCCAACCAATCTGACAGCAACGACAGCTAATGCTTCGGCAGTCGTCTCCTTTACAGCACCACTTAACGATGGTGGTTCTGCAATCACTTCATATACGGTGACCGCTCTCGATACTTCTGGTAACCCACTATCGCCTAATAGAAGTTGTACAGTGAATGCCCCGGCAACAAGTTGTACTGTCACTGGGTTAGCAAATGGAACTGAGTACAAGTACGTTGCAACCGCCAGCAATGCGATTGGAATCTCTGATACTTCTACAGCATCGATTGCAGTAAAAGCAGCAACAGTTCCAGGTGCTCCTACATCACTTACTGTGAGCGTCGGTGATGAAACAGCCACAGTTACCTTTACTCCACCAACATCAAATGGTGGAAGTGCAATTACTGGCTACATCGTGACCGCATCTCCTGGGGGATTGAGCTGCAATGTGCCCGTTGGTTCGACTAGCTGCGAGATTACTGGGCTTACAAATGGAACCGCCTATACCTTCACAGCGGTAGCAACTAATGACCAAGGAAATTCAAGTAATTCAACTGCCTCATCTGCTGTAACGCCCTCTGGAATTCCAGCACCGCCCACATCGGTGACAGCAACTGCTGGCGATGGTGAGGCAACAGTTTCATTTACACCAGGTAGCTCAAATGGAGCAGCAATCTCGAGCTACACCGTCACTGCATCACCGGGCGGCTCAACCTGTACAGTCAACGCGCCTGCAACCTCGTGCGTCGTTCCAAATCTAGTCAACGGTGCAAGTTATGACTTCACCGTCACCGCAACCAACACAAATGGCACATCAGTACCGTCAAGTGCCTCAAGTGCAGTTACACCACAGCAGGTAATCCTCCCTACTCTTATTGCATCCACTGCTCCTAGCGGGAATGAAGAAGTTGGATTTACCTTGGCCTCAACTGCAAGTTTTACCGGTCAACCAACTCCGGTGGTGACTTACCAGTGGCAGGTCTGTACTTCGCCAACGGATGTCAGCACATGTTCAAATATCTCTGGTGAAACAGCATCAACGTATGTTCTTATTCCTACCGATGCAAACAAATACATTCGTGTCCTTTCAACCGCAACAAGCTCTGCCGGCTCACTCGTCGATGAGTCGCAGACCTCACCAAAGATTGAGCCACGCCTAAACGCGACTGCACCTTCATCGGGCTTAACTCAACCAATCAATTCACCATTTACCTTGGCAGCACCTGCCTCAGGTGGTGCTGGAGTCAAGGTTTATGCGATCACAACAGGAACGCTTCCCAACGGCGTTACATACGACACGACCACCGGAACAATTTCTGGAACACCAACAGCACATGGCACATTCCCGCTGACGATTACAGTCACTGATGGCTTTAACGTAACTACAACAATGAGCTTCTCGCTTGTGATCACTCCACCAACTGTCGCTGGTGCACCAACTGGTGTTACGGCACTTCGCGGTGATACTCAAGCAACAGTCTCATTTAATGCCCCAACCTCTGATGGTGGCGCGGCTATAACAAGCTATATCGTGACTTCAAGCCCAGGAAATAAAACATGTACTGCACTGGCACCAAACATGTCATGTGATGTCACCGGACTTACAAACGGTACTTCATATACATTCACAGTAGTTGCCGTGAACTCTGTCGGTAACTCGCTCCCATCAACAGCCTCGTCAGCGGTAACACCAGCCGGAACGCCAACAGCACCAACTTCTATAACGGCAACGCCAGGCGATGCCCAAGCAACAATTGCATTCTCTGGAGCAAGTGCAAATGGATCTCCTATCTCTTCATACACAGTCACGGCCTCGCCAGGTGGAGCAACAGCAACAGGATCACAGAGTCCAATCACTGTCACTGGATTGTCTAATGGAACCGAATACACCTTCACCGTAACAGCCACTAATGGAGTTGCGACTTCGAGTCCATCCACCACTTCAAATGGAGTAACTCCTGATCCAAATATTGCGCCAACGCTTGTGAGTTCATTAGCCCCAACAGGAAATGCTGGCGTCGGGTACACCCTCGCTGGACAAACAGATTTCTCGGGTGCGCCAACTCCGACAGTTACATACCAATGGAAGATGTGCACATCTGCAACTAACGCGAGTACCTGTCAAGACGTTACCGGAGAAACTTCATTGACATATTCTCCTGATAGCTCTGTAGTCGGAAAGTATCTTCGACTAGAGGCCGTAGCAACCAATGCCGCAGGGACCCTGACAAATCTCTCACCTGCAACGGCCTTGATTGTGGATGCTTTAGCGTCATCGCCAACGATCTCGATGAGCGGAACTCAGAATTCTGCGCTCTCACGTCAGGTTGCATCTACTGGTGGAAAGTCACCATTAAATTACGCCGTCACATCAGGAGCCTTGCCTAGCGGACTCTCTCTCAATCCAAATACCGGGCTAATCACTGGGACCCCAACAACCCACGGCACCTTTACCTTTGATGTGACAATTACAGATGGATTTGGAGTTACGACAACCTCAACAATTACTATGACGATCGCTCAATATGTAGCTCCAACTACGCCTTCTACACCTTCCGCGCCATCTGTTCCATCTACACCTTCCGCGCCATCTGTTCCATCTACACCTTCCGCGCCATCTGTTCCATCTACACCTTCC
>JACCDH010929361.1_pt1 | contig 24950 bp, 19 predicted proteins | sample 7442481 | NCBI WGS metagenome assembly JACCDH01 (sample SAMN15323433, study PRJNA562643) | freshwater metagenome | isolation source: river surface water | place: USA:Blue River Watershed | collected 2017-08-15
GATCAGGAGGAACACCAGTTCGCCGGCATACATGTTGCCGAACAGTCGCATGCCGAGCGACACAGTCTTGGCGACGAACTCGATAATGTTCAGGCCAAGGTTGGCAATCCACAGTGCCGGGTGCGCGCCAAACGGTGCGCAAAACAGTTCATGGATGAAGCCGCCGATGCCCTTGATCTTCACGTTGTAATAAAGCATGAGCGCGAGCACGCCCAGTGCCATGCCCAAGGTGCCGTTCAGGTCGGCGGTGGGCACGATGCGGAAGTGGGGGTCGGCGCCGAACAGGCGGAAGATGCCGGCGAACAGATCCACCGGCAAGAAGTCCAGCGAGTTCATCAGCAGTACCCAGACGAATACCGTCAGGGCCAGCGGCGCGATGAAGGCACGATTGCCGTGAACGATATTTTTCGATTGGTCTTCGACCATCTCGACGACAATTTCGACCAGCGCCTGGAAGCGGCCGGGCACGCCCGAGGTCGCCTTGGCGGCGGCGCGCATCATGAAGAACAGGCCGAGCACGCCCATCATCAACGACCAGAATACGGTATCGAGGTTGATCACCGAAAAATCGATGATGCTGTGCTGGTGGGAAGTCTGCAGGTGTCCGAGGTGGTGGACGATATACTCGGAGGCGGTTGGCGCGTGATTCGCGCCGTCTGCTGCCATTTCAGCTGCCATGTCAGTGCCTAACTAATAAGATGATGTAACTTTTCAACGCGACGATGAAGGCGGCAAGCAATGCCAGCCAGTTCAGGTCGCGGTACCACCAGACGACAGCCGCAAGCAGGCCGACCGTCAGAAAAATTTTGGTGAACTCGCCGAAGAAAAACGTCAGCGGGCTCAAGGTCTCCGGCCGCTTCGCACCGGCATACAGGCGCAGCGCAAAAAGACCGTTGGGCACGACACAACACAGACCGCCCAGCAGCGCTGACATGAGCGCATGCCAGCCGGCGATCAGGCCGGCAGCGGCTGCAGCGACCAAAGTCACTGCTAACTGGGTCAGGACCAGGCGCAGCATCGGTCGTTTCAGGCGGGCCAGGGGGCTGTTGCCGGCACACGGCAGCCAAGGCTGCAGGTTCCGCGGAGTTGTCACGTCTTTGCGTGCCGGCGAGCAGCTTTGATAGCTTTCAGGCTGGCATGTGCAAAGCCTTGGAATTATAAAGGGGGGCGGTGATTCGCGTCAAACGATTCCCTAATCGACACAAGCTGTTGCAGGCGACCATTCGACAAGAGACTGGCGAGGATTCCTCTTTGCCGGTTCGTTTGAACGATCGTCGCAAATCATGCTGTCAATTCGACAACGAATCGCTAGTGCGCAGACGAGCATCTTGCCGGGTCATCTGCGCTAAAACTCGCCGGCGTTCTGCCGTAACGGCAATCAATCCGGAAGGATCAGCCTGAACTGATCAATCCGAGCTGACTTTCAGGCGTGCGATGACGCCATCAAGTTGATCAAGGTCGCTGAAGGCAATGACGAGCTCGCCCCTGTTTTTCGCACCGAGCTTGATCGTCACGGACGTGGCAAGTGCATCGGACAGCACCTCCTCCAGTCGCAACAGGTCGCGTGATTTCTCTTTGCCCGTAGAAGGCTTTACCTGTTGCGCTTCGGTGGTGGCGCGCACTACCAGGCGCTCGGTGTCGCGCACCGACAGGCGCTTGGCGATGACCTGATTGGCCAATGCGATTTGCGTTGCGGAGTCGACGGCGAGCAGCGCGCGCGCATGGCCCATGTCGATGTCACCGGCCATCAGCATCGCCTGTACCGGCTTGGCCAGGTTCAGCAAGCGCAGCAGGTTCGACACCGAGCTGCGCGAGCGGCCGACGGATTCTGCCGCCTGTTCGTGAGTGAACTTGAACTCGTCGATCAGCCGCTGTATGCCCTGCGCCTCTTCCAGCGGGTTCAGGTCTTCGCGCTGCATGTTCTCGATCAGGGCCATTGCTGCAGCGCCCTTGTCATCGACTTCGCGCACCAGCACCGGCACTTCTGTCAGTCCGGCCAGTTGCGCTGCGCGGAAGCGGCGCTCGCCGGCGATGATCTCGTGTGTGACACCGGCCTTGCCATTTGCGATCGGCCGCACCAGGATCGCCTGCAGCAAGCCTTGCGCGCGTATCGAATCTGCCAGCTCGTTCAGGGCGCCCTCGTCCATGCGCGTGCGTGGCTGGTATTTGCCGGCTTGAAGCGCGCTCACCTGCATGCGTGCGGTGTCATTGCTGCCTGCGGGGGCTTCAGGCGAGAAATCTGTCGAGCCGCCGAGCAGAGCCTCGAGTCCGCGGCCGAGGCCCTTGGGTTTTTTGATGACCATGATCTATGCTAAGTGAACTGTTGAATGGGTCGGGTCAGGCCGCTGCGGAGAGCTGTTGCAGACGGTCAAGCAGCTCCTTGCCGAAAGCGGTGTAGGCCTGCGCGCCCTTGGCGAGCGGATCGAAAATCACGCCGGGCACACCATAGGAGGGCGCCTCGGCTAGTCGTACATTGCGCGGGATAATGGTTTTGAATACCTTGTCGCCGAAGTGCTTTTCCAATTGCAGTGAGACCTGCTGCGAGAGCATCATGCGCGGGTCGAACATTACGCGCAGCAGGCCGATCACCTGGAGGTCGGGATTCATTTTCGCGTGGACGATCTTGATGGTGTTGACCAGGTCCGACAGGCCCTCGAGCGCGTAATACTCGCACTGCATGGGAATGATCACGCCATGGGCGGCGCACAGGCCGTTCAATGTCAACATCGACAGCGCAGGCGGGCAATCGATCAGCACGAAATCATGGTCGTCGGTGACGGCGGCAATGGCCTGCTTGAGCCGCATCTCTCGCTGCTCGAGATCGACCATCTCGATCTCGGCGCCGGCTAGGTCGCGATTCGACGGCAGCACATAGAACTTGCCCGACTCAGACCATTGGCGAGTCGAGGCGAGGTCTCCCATACCGAGCAAGACCTGGTACACCGAATGCTCGAGCGAGGATTTGTCGATGCCTGCACCCATGGTTGCGTTGCCCTGCGGGTCGAGGTCGACCAGCAGTACACGCTGCCTCAAGCTGGCGAGTCCGGCAGCGAGATTCACCGCTGTCGTGGTCTTGCCAACTCCCCCTTTTTGGTTGGCGATGCAAAAGATCTTGGCCATGATGTGCTTGCCCTTTTTTATTTTGCTGCTGCGTTGTGTGCTGGCGCTGGTGCTGCTACTGGTTCTGCGACTAGGCCTGCTGCATTGGGTGCCACTGACTTCGTTGCTGATCTTTTCGTGGCCGGGTCACTGTCAGCGCCAGGCTCGTGCCCTGCGCCGGTGCGCTCCAGCTGCAGCAGATGGCGCTCGGCTGCCATGCCGGGCACGCTCAGCGGCCAGTCGCGCACGATATGCCAGCCCTCGGGCAGGACCTCTCGTTGCGTGGTCTCGGCCTGCCCTTTGAGCGCCAGCATTTGGCCACCCGGTGCGAGCAGATGTCCGCTCCAGCGCACGAAGTCACCCAGCTCGGCAAATGCACGCGAGGTGATCACGTCAAAGCTTTCTGCCGGCCTGAACTGCTCGACGCGTCCGGTATGTACGCTTGCATTGGTCAATCCCAGTTCGGCCTTCACTTGCGTGAGAAATGCCGTTTTCTTGCTGACGGTGTCGATCATCTCGATGCGCATCTGCGATGCCGCGTGTCGTGCCCAAATGGCGATCACGATGCCCGGCAAGCCACCACCCGATCCGACATCGAGCACGCGCTGCGCACCGGCGAAGGCCGGCAGGGCCGCCATGCAATCGAGCAGGTGCTGGGTCAGCATCTGTTGCGGGTCGCGTACGGCGGTCAGGTTGTAGACGGCATTCCACTTCTGCAGCAGCGCCAGATAATCCAGCAGCGACTCCAGCGCAGCGTCTGGCCAGTCCTGTGCGAGTGCCTCCGCACCGGCGCGCAACTCGTCGCGCAAGCAGGTTCGATCAGGCAGGCTCATTCAGTTTTGCTCATGGCCGTTGACATGCATCACTTTGCTCATCAGGCCTGGTTCATTCGGCATCCGCGCCGGCCGCAGCAAAATCCTTGAATCCACCCTTTTTCAGGTGCACCAGCAATAGCGAGATCGCGGCCGGTGTGACACCGGCAATGCGCGATGCCTGTCCCAGCGTCTCCGGCCGGTGCTTGTCCAGTTTCTGGCGCACTTCTATCGACAGTGCGGTGACGGCCATGTAATCGAGTTCGGTCGGCAGCTTCAGGTGCTCGAAATGTTCATGCCGCTCGACCTCCTTGGCCTGACGGTCGATGTAGCCGGCGTACTTGACATGGATCTCGACTTGTTCGGCGACGGCCGGATCGAGGCTGGGGTCATCGAAACGACGGCCATCGATGGCCTGCAAAGTCATCAGGTCGCGGTAGCTCACGTTCGGGCGACGAAGCAGATCAGTGAGCGCATACTCTCGTTCTATGCCTTTGCCTAGCACACGCTCAGCCTCGGCCTCGGCAATGATGCGGGGATTGACCCAGGTTGATTTCAGGCGCTCCAGCTCGCGTGCGATGGCTTCGCGGCGGCGCTCGAACACGGCCCATTGGGCATCGCCGACACAGCCCAGCCGGCGACCGATCTCGGTCAGCCGCAGGTCGGCATTATCCTCGCGCAAGCTAAGTCGATACTCGGCACGGCTAGTGAACATCCGGTAAGGCTCTTGCACGCCCTGCGTCACCAGATCGTCCACCAGCACGCCCAGATAAGCTTCGTCGCGGCGCGGCACCCAGGGCTCGCGCTCCTGGGTCTGCAGCGCGGCATTCAGGCCGGCCAGCAAGCCCTGTGCGGCCGCTTCTTCATAGCCGGTGGTGCCATTGATCTGGCCGGCGAAGAACAGGCCCTTGATCGCCTTGGTTTCCAGCGAAGCTTTCAGGCCGCGCGGGTCATAGTAGTCATACTCAATCGCATAACCGGGGCGCAGGATGTGCGCATGCTCGAGGCCGCGCATCGAATGCACCAACGCCAGTTGCACATCGAAAGGCAGACTGGTCGAGATGCCATTCGGATAGAACTCATGCGTGGTCAGGCCCTCGGGCTCGAGGAAAATCTGGTGCGCATCCTTGTCCGCGAAGCGGTGGATCTTGTCCTCGATGGACGGGCAGTAACGCGGACCCACACCCTCGATCACACCGGTAAACATAGGGCTGCGATCCAGCGCACCCCGAATGATGTCGTGTGTGCGCTCATTGGTATGCGTGACCCAGCAAGGCAGCTGCTGCGGATGCATGTCCGCCGTGCCCATGACTGAGAACACCGGCACCGGATCAAGGTCGCCGGGCTGCTCGCTCATCACGGAAAAATCAATGGTTCTGCCGTCAATGCGAGGCGGCGTGCCCGTTTTCAGGCGCCCCTGCGGCAGCCTCAGCTCTTTCAGGCGTGCCGACAGTGATGCGGCGGGCGGATCGCCTGCGCGGCCGCCAGCGTAATTATTCAGTCCAACGTGGATTTTGCCGTCGAGGAAAGTGCCCGCGGTCAGTACGACAGCGCTGGCGCGAAAGCGTATGCCGACTTGCGTGACTGCGCCGGTTACCCGGTCGCCCTCGATCATCAAATCATCTACCGCCTGCTGGAACAGCCACAAATTCGGCTGATTTTCCAGACGCCGACGGATCGCTGCTTTGTACAGGATGCGGTCGGCCTGTGCTCGGGTAGCGCGCACTGCTGGCCCTTTGGATGAGTTCAGGATACGGAACTGTATACCGCCCTCGTCCGTCGCTATGGCCATCGCGCCGCCCAAGGCATCCACCTCGCGCACCAGATGCCCCTTGCCAATGCCACCAATCGAGGGATTGCAGGACATCTGGCCCAGTGTCTCAATGTTGTGCGTGAGCAGCAGCGTCTTCTGACCGGTTCGGGCAGAAGCTAGTGCCGCCTCGGTGCCGGCATGGCCGCCGCCGACAACGATGACATCAAATACAGTGGGGAAATCCATGAGATGGGACAAGGCGCGGGTAGTGCGGAGGCTGGATTATAAAGGGATTTGTTTCACGTGGAACGTCGCGCGGGCTATCCGCGAGCGCAAATACCGTGTCCTGTATGCGTTTGCAATGCCTACCACGAGCGAATCGGCGTTTGACCACCGCCCTGCCCCGGCCATTTGCGAAAGCATGTCGCCGGCTCAGTCCACCGGACTGTCCCCGCCGCTTAGCCAATAGACCCACCGACGGCGCGCGCCCGCCAGAGCATTGACAGGTCTTTGCCCACGATCAGTCCGTCTGGCGCAAAACTCGCCCGAATCAACCCTGTTTGGCTGGGCGCCTGTGTCGATCTGGTCAGGCTTGCTGCCCTTGGCCGGCCGGAGACTTTGGTTTCACGTGGAACATTTCGCCCAGTTCACGTCCACTATTGGCTCATATATCGGAAGTCAGCAACCGTTGCGCGCCGTCGGTGGCCATTAGTTCGTCGGCACCTGCAGACTTGGCGCCCCCTGTCTGACCGACGGCAAAATGCCGTTCCGAGTGACAGCCTGAGACGATTGCACCCCCACACCCCAATCATGAGCCCACATTCGACCAAGGACTGAAAGCATCCCAGCCGGTTTTCAGGATCAGCGCAGCCAGTACCGCAAGGAACAACCAGCGAATCAGCTTCGCCCCGCCCTGCACTGCCCAGCGGGCGCCGAGCACGGAGCCAAGAATATTGCAGGCCGCCATCCACAAGCCCAGCTGCCACAAGGGCTGCGCGGTCGGCAGGAACCAGGCCAGCGCCGCCAGATTGCAGGCCACATTGACCAGTTTGGCCAGTGCTGATGCTCGCAGGAAATCAAGTCCGAAGCCCCGGATGAAGGCAAAGATCAGGAAGCTGCCGGTGCCGGGCCCGAAGAACCCGTCATAGAAGCCGATCAAGCCACCGACCGCGAACGCGCCGGCGCGCTTACGCCAGCCCGGCAGCAAGGGCCGGTACTCTGTGCCGAAGTCCTTTTTTTTCAGCACATAGACAGCCACCAGCAGCAGGACGCAAGGCAGCAGCTTGCGGAAGATGTCCGGCGGGAAGATGGTGATCGTGTAGGCGCCGGCAAAGGCGAACACCAATGCCGCAGCGGCTGCGGCTAAACCAATCTCCCAATCCATATCTACCCGGCGCACATAGCTGCGGGCGGCAAAGGCCGTGCCCCAGACACTGGCCAGCTTGTTGGTGCCAAACAGGCTGGGCTGGGACAGCGTCGGAAAAGCCGAGAACAAGGCAGGTACCTGGATCAGCCCGCCACCACCAACCGCGGCATCCACCAGGCCGGCGAACAGGGCGGCAAAGCCCAGCATCAGCCACAGGGAAACCTCCATGGACGCCATTTCAGCCACCCGGACCTGCCCTCCCCGTGTACTGATCAGCGAACGTTAGTACGCACTATCGTTACAGCCTTGATTTCACTTGGTAGCAAGCCCGACAGCAGCACCCTGCCCGGCCGCTGCCCGCATCAGTTCAGCCGCGCGCTCGGCAATCATGATGGTCGGCGAGTTGCAGTTGCCCGAGGTGATGAAAGGCATGACCGACGCATCAACGACACGCAGGCCTTCCACGCCCCGCACGCGCAGCTCGCTATCCACTACGGCCGTCGCATCATCCTCCCGCCCCATCTTGCACGTGCCGACCGGATGGAAGATGGTGGTGCCAATGTCACCGGCCACCTTGGCCAGATCTTCATCCGTCTGCCATTCAATCCCCGGTTTGTATTCCTCTGGCTGATAGCGTTGCAAGGCCGGCGCGGCCGCGATACGTCGGGTCAGGCGCAGCGAGTCGGCGGCTACCTTGCGGTCTTCGGGCGTGGACAAATAGTTGGGCGTGATCTTCGGCGCCGCATAGGGGTCCGCACTGGCAATGCGCACATGGCCGCGCGAGGTCGGCCGCAGGTTGCACACACTGGCCGTGAATGCAGGGAAGCGGTGCAGCGGCTCGCCGAACCGATCCAGCGACAAGGGCTGCACATGATATTGAACATTCGCTGACGGCTGCGAGGGGTCTGAGCGCGTGAACAATCCGAGCTGCGATGGCGCCATCGACATCGGCCCGCTGCGCGTCAGCGCATATTCGAGGCCGATGCGCAATTTGCCGTGCCAGCTGTTGGCCAGCGTATTCAAGGTCTTCACACCATTGACCCGATAGACGCTGCGTATCTGCAAATGATCCTGAAGGTTCTCGCCGACGCCAGGCAAGTCCTGCTGTGGGCGTATGCCATTGGCGGCTAATAAGCCGGCCGGGCCGATACCGGACAATTGCAGCAAGTGCGGAGACCCGATCGCGCCGGCAGACAGCACGGTCTCGCCGACCGCTTCCGCGATCCAGCGCTGACCACCACCGCTGAACTCGACACCGGTGCATCGCAGCTTGCTATCGCTATCATCGAGCCGCAGCTTGTGTACATGGCTACCGGTCATGATGGTGAGGTTCCCGCGCCGCATCGCGGTACGCAAGAAAGCCTTCGAGGTATTCCAGCGTATGCCGCTGCGCTGGTTGACTTCAAAATAACCGCAGCCTTCGTTGTCCCCGCTATTGAAGTCATCGGTCTTGGGTATGCCGACTTCATGCGCCGCTTCACGAAAGGCGTCGAGGATTTCCCAGCGCAGTCGCTGCTTCTCTACCCGCCACTCGCCGCCGCTACCATGATGCGGACCGGCGCCACCGTGATAGTCCTCGGTGCGCAGGAACAAGGGCAGTACCTGATCCCAGCGCCAGCGATCGTCGCCCGTCACTTCGGCCCAGCGCTCATAGTCCCACTGCTGGCCGCGCATGTAGATCATGCCGTTGATTGACGAGCAGCCACCGAGCACCTTGCCCCGCGGGTAGATCAGGCTGCGTCCATTGAGCCCGGGATCAGCTTCGGTCCGGAAACGCCAATCGGTGCGCGGATTGTCGATGCAGTACAGATAGCCGACCGGGATGTGTATCCACAAATAATCATCCTTCGCGCCTGCCTCGATCAACAGTACCGACTTGTCTAGGTCTTGCGTCAGCCGATTGGCCAGCACGCAACCTGCCGTACCAGCGCCGATGATGATGTAGTCATAGGTGCCTGCAGACTGTAGTCCGGTACCGTCGGCTGCACGCTCGTTGCGTGATGATCCGGCAAGATTTGCGCCGGCCATCGATTTACTGCTGATGCTCATCGCCGTCCCGCCTATTTCGCGACCGGCATGGTGAACTCCGCACCCTTGGCGATAGATTCAGGCCAGCGTTGCATGATGGACTTGTAGCGAGTGTAGAAGCGCACGCCTTCTTCGCCATAGATATGGGCGTCACCGAACAGCGAGCGCTTCCAGCCGCCGAACGAATGCCAGGCCATCGGTACGGGGATGGGTACGTTTACCCCCACCATACCGACTTCAATGCGACGGGAAAACTCGCGCGCCGTATTGCCATCCGAGGTAAACAGCGACACGCCATTGCCAAATTCATGCGCATTGATCAGGTCGATGGCTGCGGCCAAATCAGGCACGCGCACCACGCACAGCACCGGTCCGAAAATCTCTTCCTGATAAATTGTCATGTCGGTACCGACATGATCAAACAGTGTGCCACCCAGGAAGAAACCTTGCTCATGGCCAGCCACGGTCAGACCGCGGCCGTCGACCAGCAAACGCGCGCCAGCTTTCACGCCCTGCTCGATGTAGGACTCGATCTTGGCCTTGTGAGCGGCCGTCACCACCGGCCCCATTTCCGACTCTGGCGCCATGCCATTGCCGACCTTGAGTGTTTTTACTCGAGGCACTAGCGCATCGACCAGCTTATCGGCCACACTGCCAACCGCCACCGCGACCGAGATCGCCATACAGCGCTCGCCGGCCGAGCCATAGGCCGCACCGATCAATGCATCAACCGCTTGCTCGAGGTTAGCGTCCGGCATCACGACCAGATGATTCTTCGCACCACCCAGTGCCTGCACGCGCAGCGGATACGGACCCGGTCGGCGGTTGCCCTCATTAAAAATGTATTCGGCAATCGGGGTCGAGCCGACAAAGGAAACCGCTTTGACCTCGGGATGGCGTATCAAGGTATCGACCGCCAGCTTGTCACCTTGCACCACATTGAACACGCCATCCGGCAGACCGGCCTGCTTGAACAGATCAGCCAGCATCAGCGAGGGCGTCGGGTCGCGCTCGGACGGCTTGAGGATGAAGGTATTGCCGCAGCCTATGGCCATCGGCGCCATCCACAGTGGCACCATCACCGGGAAATTGAACGGTGTGATGCCGGCGGTCACGCCGAGCGGCTGGCGCAACTGCCAGTTGTCGATGCCGCCGCCGATGTTGTCGGTGAACTGGGTCTTTAGCAGCTGCGGAATGCCGCAGGCGAACTCGACAATCTCCAGCCCTCGCACTACCTCGCCCTTGGCATCGCTGAAGACCTTGCCATGCTCGCGCGTGATCGCGGCAGCCAGATCATCATGATGCTTCTCGATCAGTTCCTTGAAGCGCGACAGCACGCGCGCGCGTTTCAACGGCGCCGTTTCTGCCCATGCAGGTGCAGCCTTCGCAGCGGCAGCGACAGCTGCATTGACCTCTTCCGCGCTGCCCAGAGCAACTTGGGTCATTGCCTCGCCGGTCGCCGGATTGAATACCGGCTGGCTGCGACCACTGGTCGAGCCAACCACCTGGCCATTGATGAAATGACTGATACCTGCCTCGCCTTGTCTCATCCGCAATCCTTGCTGATTGTTTTTTTCTGCTGGCCGGCAGCTTACGTTGGAATGCTGCCGCAATCCAATGAGAGATCTTCAAGCCAGTCCTCAAGATTTCACATGATAAATCGCCGGCTCAACGGCTGCAGACCATGGAGCAAGCCGGGCGGACAAACTTCAAGAGCAAGCATGCAAGTCAGCAGCTGTGGACAAAGCTCGGGACAACTCGGCCCGAACAAGTGGATAAGCGCGCAAAACGCGCCCACCCGAATTTTTGTCCACTATCTATCCTCCACAGGAGCAGCCGCTATTCAGGCTTTATTTTTCGTGCAAGCATCTGAAGACATTCAGGAAAAGACAGTTATCCACAGAAATGACCGGGTCTTATCTATTACTACCAAATATAAATACAAGCTTTTAAAAACTACATGATTTAAAAAGCGCTGTACTTTTTCAGTCGACATCTGTGGATAAAGCTCTGGATAAACGTTGGACAGATTGTGAACAGTGATTGAAAACTGAAACTTCGTTGCTAACGGTCGGACAATTCGTCGAACCCAACAGGAAAGAACAAGCCGAAAAAAGCCGGCAGAGCCGGCTTGAAAAGGGAAAAGACTGCCGAGCTGTCGTCAATATCCAGATCGGCAAGAGTCGGTCCGAGGGAAACTAGAGACCAGGGCGGCAGTGAATGAAGCATGCAGCCTTCGGGTAATCGAGAGCTCAGGGTGTAGAACGTCCCTGTGCCGCCTGCTTGGTTATGGCCTCGAATTGCGTGAACTGCTCGCGTAGCCAGCGATGTCCAGGACTGCGTGCATCCCGCTCATGCCAGAGCATGTCGATATGCACTTCCGGCAGCTGGAAAGGTAGCTCCTTGGCGATCAGATGACTGGTCATGCCGGTGGCCTCGATCAGGTGGCGCGGCAGCACCATCAGCAGATCCGAGGCTGCTACCACCTTGCCGGCGGTGAAGAATTGGTTCACGGTCAGCAGGATGCGGCGCTCGCGGCCAACGGCGAGCAAGGCATCATCCACCAGCCCGCGTGCACGGCCGGAAAAGCTCACCAGTAAATGATTGGCCTCGCAGTAGCGTTCTAAGGTCAGCTCTTCATCCGCCAACGGGTGATTAGTGCGCATCACGCAGACATATTGGCCTGCATACAGGCGCTCATGTCGTATCGGTGTTTCGGTCGCACCTTGCAGCTGGGCGACCACGCCCGGGAAAAAACCAATCGCCAGATCAATATCGCCGCGCAGCAGCATGGGGCGCGGCTCACGCGTCGTTAGCGGTACCATGCGAATGTCAATGCCCGGCGCTTCATTCTCGATCAGTCGCACCAGCGGCGGCAGCAGCAAGCCGGCGGTCGCGTCTGCCATCGCCATCCGGAAAGTGACATTGGCCTTGGCCAGCTCAAAACTGCGCGGCGCGACGGCTTCTTCCAGGTCCGCCAGTGCACGGCGCACTGCGGGCCAGATCGATTCGGCGCGAGCTGTTGGCTTCACGCCATGAGCGGTGCGTATCAGCAGTTCATCACCCAGGGCATCGCGCAGGCGCTTGACCGCGTTCGATACCGCTGGCTGGGTCATTGCCAGCCGATTGGCAGCGCGGGTGAGGTTTTGTTCAGTCATGACTGCGTCAAACACCCGCAGCAGGTTCAGGTCCAGGGTCAGGAAGCTCATGGTCAGTCAGGAATCATTGCCCAGACCAAGATATACCATATACCTATGGCTAATATAAACAATTAAAATTATGTTTATAACTGGTGGGGCTTTATACTGCGCTGCAGCAAACAAGCTTTTGGAGCCCTCATGCAAAACTTCTTCGTCGGCGCATCCGACACCTTCAAACCCTTCTTCTTGAGTTTTCAGAACCCGTTTACTGCACTGCTGAAGGGTCAAGTTGGCGACAAATCGGCTAAACAGCAGCGGCTGGCCACGACCACCAGCCTGCAGCGCATGGCGCGCGATGTGGAATACAGCCAACCCAACCTGGCTGCTGAACTGCGCTACTTCGCTTCCAGGTCCTGATCACCATTGCCCGAGCCGGACCGCCCGGAAGTGAACAGGTTCAGGGCGTGATACCAGCCGCGATCCGCGCGGCACGCTGACGACCAAAATGTGAGCCGACCAGCCAGACACCAAGGCCTGCCGCGGCAATCAAATGCGCTGTACCCAATGCAGGCAACAATACGCCGCCCAGCGCCACGCCGGCTGATTGCCCGAGAAAGAAACAAGAAGCAAAGGCTGCGACCGCTGCGCCACGTCTTTGCGGTGCCATCTGCGTCGCATTGATCTGCAAGGTGTTGTGCATCATATAGAAGCCCAATCCGAACAACAGGCAGGCAGGCATGGCCAGCCACCACCATGGTGCGTAAGCAATGATGATCATCGACAGCGCCATGGCCAGCGCACCCCAGCGGATCAGTCCGACTTCACCGAGCTGCTTGATCATTTGCCGCGAGCGCATCGCAAACGCAAACCCGCCAAAGCCGAACAGCATCACGAGACCGCCCGAAGCTGACAGTGACAACTGATGCTCTGTGTGCAGATGCGTGGGCACGAAGGCCAATCCGCCATAGACGAGAGCGCCTTCGATGAGCACGGTGACCAGCACCTTGCGCGCCCAGTCGACGGCCAGCACCTTGCGAAACTCGCTCACCAGCCTGACGACTGCGGCGCCGTCAGCCTTGTACACCTGTTTAGCATACGTAGGTAAGCGACGGTTCAGCTTCACCAGGTAGATACCGGTGAACAGGAAGACCATCGATATCAAGAAAAATGGCGCTCGCCAGTTCAGGTAATCCGCTGCAAAACCACCCATCAGGAGGCCAGTAGAAAGACCAAGAATCTGGCCGATCAAAAAGCGCGCCAGTACTGACTGCCTGTCGTCATAGGCAACCACATCGCCTATCCATGCCATGGCCAACGGGATGATGGCGGCACAAGTCGCACCCGCCAGCGCACGTGTCACCAGTAAAGAAGAAAAGTCAGGTACCAGTCCGCAAGCCAACGAGGTCAACGCGCATGCCAGACAGCCCCAGGCAATCACCAGATATTTGCCATAGCGGTCGCCCAAGGGGCCGTATATCAGCTGCGATACGCCGTAAGCCACACCGAATACCGTAATCGCCAACGCTGCTGCACCGAGGGCAATATCGAAATCCGCGGCCAGTCTCACCAGCATTGCATCAGTCACTCGCATCGACATGCCACTACCGAAGGCACCGAATGATAACGCCAGCACAGCGGTCGATGGCAAGGGGTCCGGGGCGGGTGCAGAAGCTGGCGCAGAAGCTGATGTAGACGTAGAACCGGAAACGGACGTGGGCTGGGACAGTTCGGAAAGGGGAGCTTGCGGATTCATCAGATCAGGAACATGACATCAGAGCGAGCGCCGGCTCTCGAAATGGCGCGCTTCGCCGGTGAACGGGTCCTGAAACGCAATCGAGCGCGCCAGCAATTTCAGCGGCGCTGAAAAATCGTCGCCCTTGCAAGGTAAGGCCACCGGGTAGAAACCATCATTGATGATGGGTATGCCGAGCGAATTCATGTGCACGCGCAGCTGGTGCATCTTGCCGGTCTCGGGCATCAAGCGATACAAGCCGTGATCGCCGCGACGCTCAAGCAATTCTATGCGGCTGTACGCATTCGGCTCGCCATCCACTTCCCTGACCCGGAAAAACTGCTCGTCGCGCTCGATGCGGCTGCTGACATCGACGGGAAAAGACAAGTCCTCCCGCAGCGGCGCCAGCGCCTCATAGACCTTGCTCACCTGCCGGAAGCGAAACAATGACTGCCACAGGCTGCGTGTCGATGGGTCCACTGACAGCAGCATCACCCCGGCAGTCTCGCGATCGAGTCGATGAACTGGCGCGAGAGTCTCCATGCCCGTCTTGCGCTTTAGCCGCACCAGGAGCGTCTCGTGCAGGAAGCGCCCACCGGGCGTCACTGGCAGGAAGTGCGGCTTGTCCACCACCAGTAGCTGCTCATCCTGATACAGGATGATTTCATCAAAGGGTATCGGCGTCTCACCAATCCGCTCGCGGTAGTAGAACAGGCAAGCACCGCCGCGAAACGGGTCGTCATACTGCACAGGCTTGCCATGCTCATCGACCACTTCGCCACGCGCCATCCGCGCGCGCCATATGTTCTCGCTCACCCTGGCGAAGCGATGCGCGAGATAAGCGCCCAGACTGCCCCACTTTTCATGGGGCAGCCAGGCAATGCTGGGAGAAATACCGTCGCGTACAGGCAGGGGACGATGCAGCTTCATGTTGCGGCCACCGGGAATCAGACAGCATCATACTCTTTGGAAAGTATGTGGGTCGCAAGCAGCGACCTGCACTCTCCGCGAATCAAGCCGCTTGCTTGGCCAGGTCGATCAGGAGCTTGCCCATGGCCGCCTCATTGGCCGCAGCTGGCAAGCGTTCAAGGATGGTACTGGCCGAAGGACGCTGCGCCGGGTTCGGATGCAACATGTCTAGTAACAGATTGGCCAGCTCGGGGTCGGTCTTTTGCAGTTCACCCAGGCCGAGCGCCTCGGCGCGCATGGCAGGATCTCGGTAGTCCGGGTTGTTTCGAAACGCATCCAGCTTTGCCAGACCGTCAGACTTGAAGCTGCCTGAATCAAAAGGCGAGATTTTTCCTGTGGCCAGTTCGAGCATCACGATGCCGGCAGCCCAGATATCCGCACCCGGCGTGTACTGGACCGGACCCTTCATCTTGCTGAACTCCGGCGCCATCCATTGCGGCGTATCGTTGGGCGGGGTCGTGCATATATCTTCGGCGGCCAGCACGGACCTGCCGAAATCGCCGACTTTCAGCATACCCTGCTCGCCGATAAAGAAATTGCCGCCCTTGATGTCCCTGTGACGTATGCCCAATTCGTGCAAGGCCTGCAAGCCGCTGGCCATAGAGCGAAGGACATGACGATTCAGGGCTTGTAACTGATCGCTCGGTACAGCACCGCTGCCGCCGCCGGCTTGCTGCGTTCGCAGTGCGCCGATCACGTCATCGAGATTGCCATGGGGCGCAAACTCCATCGCTATGGTCATCGACCCATCTTTCCCGCCCACGGCACCCATGAACCCGACGACATGAGGGCTCTTCGTCGAAGCAGCGAGCTCATGTAACAAGGCTTCGCGCGGAGACACCGGTTTGTTGTCAATGTCATAGACCAGTGGTTTGACTGACTTGAGCGCAAGCGCTTTGCCTTCCGCGGAGTCCATGCGTGCAAGAGAAACTTCGCCCTCGGCGCCCATGCCCAATACCTTGCCCTTGAATAGCAGATGTCCTGCGATCTTGAGCTGACCGTCCTGCCCTGCGGTTTCGGCAGCCAGCAAACCATGCATGGTTGCCGCGCAGACCTGGTTGATGAAGCCATCCTTTTGGTCGACCCACAATCTGATGGCGGCGTTCGGGCCGTCCTTTGAGACGCAAGCCTTGGCCGGATTCATGTATTTGTCGAGGACATTGCGAACACTCAGCTGCAGCTGATGAGACTGAGTCAGCAGTGATGAAGGAACGCGCCCCTCCAGATTGGAGCGTATGGCAGCAGAAAACCGGAGTCCGAGGTCTTTCGCGCAATCCTGCATGGCTTGTCTGGCCTCACCCTCACTTTTGCCTATCATCTTGGCTAGCGTCTGACTGACGTTGCCGATGCTGGTCATGACCGCCAGGTCATTGGCAAGTCCGTCGTTGATACCCAGGGAAGTAGAAGCCGTAATGGGCAAGTTCAGAGCGCGCACGATATTGGGAACCAGCGTATCCATGGCGGCCATGGCGGCCTGCCCGTCGGCGCTGAGCTTGTTGCGCAGCTCGTCTTTGTCAGCGGCGGGCAAATGGCTCCAAGCGCTCAGATAGCTGGCGACTCCCTTGACATTCGCTGCTTGTTCATCGGCGCTCGATCCTGCAGGTGTCGTCGCGCCTCTAAGGAACTCTTGAAAGGCGCTCAGGCCGTTGCGATGACCAATATTGGGGTGGTTGAACCAGCACCACAGGTCGGTGCCCTTCAGATTTAAAAATTTGTTCAAGCTCGGGGAGCTGTCGAGCGTCACGCCATTCAGCTTGACTTTGCCATGCTTGAGAGCGGCGCCAAGGTCTTCTTTGATCTTCGCCTTGAGCAGTTTGCGGGCCTTATCGCCAAGTTTCGCGGCATCCGCGATCCGGATGCTGCCGGAGGAGCGAATCCCCGCTGCGGCCCTGAGCTGATCGCGATCCAGTTCGGGGTAGGCGCGCGACAGAGCCTCATTCAGCACGTCACGGGCGAGCGAGGTTTGCCGTGCCCAACGCGCTGGCGAAAACACTTTCATCAGCTTGTCTACCACCGAAGAGCGTACGAACAAGACTTTGTGGCCCTTGACCTCGCGCGCAAACACGCGTCCGCCGGCCATTCTGGGGTCGCTCCCCATCTCCTTGAACCACTCGGTGGGACTCTGAAGTGAAGTGGCTGCAGCGCTGGCCGGTAGCTGGTTCATTGAAGGTCTTCATGGTCGCGAGTTTGCTCGAACCACATGAGTGACCGTCGCCGCGATGTTGTTTCCAAGTGACAGAAACAACCGGTATTTACAAGCAAAAAAAACGGCCGGTATCACCGGCCGCCAGGTTTCGCCATCCACGATACGGTGCCGTGGTTTCCTTAAGTAAATAGCTTGAAAGTAACTTGTCGCGTTCAGGCGCCCCCGAGCAGTCGCTGAGCAAGGCTAGCCTTTACTTGCTGCAGCGCTGCCGGCAGCCGATAACTCAGCTTGTCGAACAGCTCGTCATGCAAGGCCAGCTCCGCCTGCCAGGCATCGACCTCGATCGAGGTGATGCGCGCATAGTCATCGGCGCTGAACGCGCTGTCATCCCACGGCAGGTCTTCAAAGCGCGGCGTGAAGCCGAACACATTCTCGTCGCCGCCGGCCTTGCCCACGATACGATCCAGCATCCATTTCAGCACGCGCATATTGTCGCCAAAACCCGGCCAGATGAACTTGCCGTTCTCGTCGGTGCGGAACCAGTTGACGCAGAAGATTTTCGGCACCTGCGCGCCCGAGTTCGTGACGCGCTCGCCGATCGACAGCCAGTGCGCGAAATAATCGCTCATGTTGTAGCCAATGAAGGGCAGCATCGCGAACGGATCACGTCGCACCACGCCCTGCTGGCCGGCGGCGGCGGCGGTGGTCTCCGAGCCCATGGTGGCGGCCATGTAGACGCCCTCGATCCAGTCGCGCGCCTCGGTCACCAGCGGGACCGTGGTCGAGCGACGACCGCCGAAGATAAAGGCCGATATCGGCACGCCGGCCGGATCATCCCAGGCCGGGTCAAGCACCGGGTTCTGCGTAGCGGAGACGGTAAAGCGCGCATTCGGGTGCGCTGCCTTGCGACCGGTCTCGGCAGCGATCTGCGGTGTCCAGTCCTTGCCCTGCCAGTCGATCAGGTGTGCCGGCGGCTCCTTGCTCATGCCCTCCCACCAGACATCGCCGTCATCGGTCAGGCCGACATTGGTGAAGATGACGTTTTCCTTCAGCGAGTCCATGCAGTTCGCATTGGTCTTCGCATTCGTGCCCGGCGCCACGCCGAAATAACCGGCCTCGGGATTGATGGCATACAGGCGACCGTCCTTGCCCGGCTTGATCCAGGCAATGTCGTCGCCAATGGTGGTGATCTTCCAGCCCTTCAGTCCGGCCGGCGGTATCAGCATGGCAAAATTGGTCTTACCGCAGGCGGACGGGAAAGCCGCTGCTACATAGTGCTTGTTGCCCGTAGGCGACTCGACGCCCAGGATCAGCATGTGCTCGGCCAGCCAGCCCTGATCACGGCCCATAGTGGAGGCGATGCGCAAGGCGAAGCACTTCTTGCCCAGCAGCGCATTGCCGCCGTAACCGGAGCCAAATGACCAGATCTCGCGGGTCTCCGGATAATGAACAATGTACTTGGTCGGGTTGCACGGCCACGGCACATCGGCCTGACCTGCTTCCAGCGGCGCGCCCACGGTATGCACGCAGGGCACGAAGTTGCCATCCTCGCCGAGGACGTCGTAAACGGCCTTGCCCATGCGCGTCATGATGCGCATGTTGACCGCGACATAAGGCGAGTCCGACAGCTCGACGCCGATATGCGCAATCGGCGAACCCAGCGGGCCCATCGAGAACGGGACCACATACATCGTGCGGCCGCGCATGCAACCCTGGAACAGGCCATGCAGCCTCGCGCGCATCTCGGCCGGCGCCATCCAGTGGTTGGTCGGGCCTGCGTCTTCCTGCTTCTCGCAGCAGATGAAGGTGCGGTCTTCGACTCGTGCGACATCGGACGGGTCGGAGTTGGCCAGATAACTGTTCGGGCGCTTGACCGGGTCAAGCTTTTTCATCGTACCGGCGGCGACCATCTGCGCGCACAGACGGTCGTATTCCTCCTGCGAGCCGTCGCACCAGACGATGCGCTCAGGCGTCGTCAGGGCGGCGATTTCGCCCACCCAGGCGATCAGTTTCGGGTTTTTTACGTAAGCGGGAGCGTTGACCGGCGAAACGCCGGCCATGATGGGCTGATTCATGCACTACCTCCATGCAATAAAGCTTGCCTGGCCGGCAGGATCGTCGTCAGCTTGTGGCTGCCCGTCACCGGAATCGGCGGGGCATACGGCGGTCTTGTCGAATGCGGTGGTGAGCCGCGTTGCACGCCCGGCAGGTTGGTCTGGGCAGTGCGTCTGGCGTCGCTGTCTCGGATTAAAATGATTCGGAAACGGTCGGCGCGATTGTACTCCCGCGGCATTCGCCACCGGCCTGCTTTCGGTCAAAACTGCCGAGACATTCGGTCAAAAACGGAATTAACTGCCCCTAACTTTCAATTAAACGCTGCCAACGCCGCCTAAAAGTTGGGTGATGCCAAGCTTTCAGGCGAGCAGGCCGTCGGCAGGCACCCATCAAGGCTCGATAACCGCCAAAGGCAAGCCCTGCCCCGGCCCATCCCGTGCAGCCAGCCACACTTCATGAAAATCCTCAGCATTAACGCCGGTCAAGTCGCGCCCTTGTTCATCCGAGCCGAGGGCAATTCCCAAAATGTGCAATCCGCGATACGCAAGCAGCCGCTGACCGGCGCAGTCGCCGTTGGCCTGCTGGGGCTGGCCGGTGACGAGCAGGCCGACCTGAGCGTCCACGGCGGTCTGGACAAGGCGGTATATGCGTATCCGTCCGAGCACTATGCGTTCTGGCAGGCCGAGGCCGGACGTGTCTTGAAGCGACCGGTCGAGCTTGCGCCCGGTTCGATGGGCGAAAACCTGACCACCGAAGGTTTACTCGAGCATCAGCTTTGGGTGGGCGACCGGCTGCAGGCCGGTGAACTGCTGCTTCAGGTGACCGAGCCGCGTCAGCCCTGCTTTAAATTCGGCGCGCGCATGGGCTACGCGCATGCGGTCAAGCAGATGCTGCAGTCTGGCTACTCGGGGGTGTACCTGAAGGTGCTGGAACCGGCCGAGATCGAGGCCGGAGTCTCGCTGCAACTGATACCCGGCGCGCGGCAGGTATCGATCGCCTCGATCAACGAGCGGCGCCTGAAGGGGCGCCAGCGGGATCTGTTCTAGTGCGTTGCTCTTCGGCCTGCGTGCCGGACGCCGCTTGTCGCCACAAGCGCCCCCAGCCCGGCGGCCACGGCAGCGCCGGTCCTGCATAGGGCGCGACCTGACTGCGTAGGGGTATCACCGGTAGCTGTGCTGGCGGCGCGCCATCATGGCTGTCCCAGCCCAGCGTGTACGTATAGTCAGGCAGCAGCGCATCGCAGACGGCTGCAAACCATTGCGCATGGTCTTCGTCACGACCAAGCGCATTTGCCAGTCCGTGCGGGTCAAACTTCGCCAGCGCCTGCAGCAAATCATGTGCGCTGGCGCCAGGCGCATCGCCCCAGCCCATCACCGGGTTCAGGTTGTACTCTGCGCCCGAGCCATACCAGCCCTCGCGCCACGGCCGCGCCACCCAGTTGCGCGGCCCGGTGAACATATGCCAGCGCCAGTGCAACCCCGAGGGCTTTGGCCAGCTGTACAGATAAAGCCGCTGATAACCGGCCTTGTGCAGCTCGCGCATCATCGCCATCAAGCGGCCGTGCGGCATGCGCTCCGGCGGCGAGCGCCGAAACTCGATAGCTTCACCATCCGCATGCTGTACCTGATCGCAGGACAGGTTCAGGTCCAGCGTGCGACCTTCGCTCGCAAAGCGCGCCGAGATCCAGCCGGTCAGCAGATTGACCGACGTGACCACGCCATAGCCGCGATAGCGATGGAAGATGACGGTGCCGGGTGCGATGGGCTTCATGAATGCAGTGTCAGGTCGGGCCGTGTACCGGAACCCGAGGTTCCGAATTTGTTGGGTATGCGTCTGATCAGTAGTCAGTGTAACGGCAAGGCTGCGCTGATTGAAAACAGAATATTTGTGCGGTCATTGGAACCATTTCTCAAATGATCACTGCATGCACGAATAAGATCATGACAAACCGGCATGTGATTTCGTGCGGTGAAGCCGAGGCTCCTACGATGCAAGTCCCTCTTGTCTCGGATGGCGGACAGCCGGAACGTTCCTCGCTCAGGCTGTCCAGCAATTTCGGAGTGGGTCCTTGGTGTCCCACTCCTTTTTTTTGCCTTCCCTCCCTGCCTTTCTTTGTCGCTGGTTGTCGGTCGGTTCTCGCAGGCCGCATGGTCAACGAATAGTCAACGAATGGTCAGCGAATTCGTTGGTCGTCTTGATTGCCCGCTGTCGGCGCAACTGCTTACGCCACAGCCACCGTAACTGCCGACGCAACTGCATGCACTGCTACGCGCTATCATGCGAAAAAACTCCAGCCCATACCTGCTCATGACACTGCGCATTATTGCCACCGGCGGCACTTTCGACAAACACTATGATCCGCTGAGCGGTAAGCTGATCTTTGCCGACAGTGTGCTGCCCGGCGCGTTGCAGCGCGCGCGCATTGCGCAGGACTGCGTGTTCGAGCCCTTGATGGCGATAGACTCGCTCGACATGCAAGACCATCAACGTCAACAGGTGCTGCAGTCCTGCCGTCAATCAGCCGAGGCGCGCATCGTGATCATCCATGGCACCGATACGATGCGCGACACTGCTGCCGTGCTGGGCGCTGCAGCACTAGCCAAGACCATCGTGCTGACCGGTGCGATGGTGCCTTACCTCAGCCACGACTCCGATGCCTTCTTCAATCTGGGCTTTGCCTGTGCCGCCGCCGCGCTTGCGCCGCACGGCGTCTACATTGCGATGAACGGTCAATTATTTAATTGGGACAATGTGACCAAGAACCGCCGTCAGGGCCGCTTCGAGACGCTGGGCTGAGCCCACCGACGCTACCGCATTCGCAACGTTCAATACTCCGCTGACGTTTCACCAGGCGCTGAATCGCAGGTAGAGCTCAGGAAGCCAGCGCGGCAGTTGTGCGACGCTGTCTATCGTCAGATAGTGATGCGGGCCGAAGATCTTGCCCGCATAGTCGGCCGCCGCCGGATCGACCGCCACGCAGAACACCGGCGTGCCCTCGGCATTCGAGCGTGCGACCGCGCGTGCCGCATCATGCAGTAATTGACCCGGATGGAAGACATCAATATCATGCGGCTCGCCATCGGTGAGCACGATGATCAGTCGCTGTGCAGTGCGTACCGAGCGCATGTGTTTGCTCGCATGCCGTATCGCTGCGCCCATGCGCGTCGACAGCGCGCCATCGACCGCGCACAGCCGGCCGAGCGCCTGATCATCCAGCGGCTGGCCAAAATCCTTGAAGCGAAGATAGTTGACCTCATGCCGACCGTTCGATCGGAAGCCGTGTATGGCCAATTGGTCGCCGCCCTGGGCGACCGCTTCGCCGAGCAGCACGCTGGCCTCGCGTATCAGGGCCAGCATGCTGGCGCCGGCGCGTTGCTCATGCAGATCAGCTTGCGTGCGTGCGGCACCGTCCGGCATGGCGACCGGCGCATTGGTCGAGGCCGACAGGTCGAGCAACAGCAGCAGCGACAGGTCGGGCTTTTGCAGCCGCGTGCGGCGATGCACGCGCAGGTCCGGCGCCATGCCCGTGCGCAGGTCAGCCTGCAGCTGCACCAGGGCATCAAGCTCGAACTCGTCGCCGTCCGGCTGCCGCCTCAGTCTTTGCGGCCGGCCTTGCTTGCGCGCCTGCAGCAAGCTCGCCAGCCGCCTCGACAGTGCCGCATGCTGCGCCAGCGCTTCGCGCAGCGGATAGTCATCAGCCACCGGCGGCACCTGTTCGATCACGCTGCACCAGTCCGGCCGGTAAATGCCCAGGCGCTGGTCCCACTCCGGGTACAAGGGATGCGCCTGAGCCACACCGCCTTCGTCCTCCGATCCTGACGCAACTTCGCGCGACCTGAAGCGCTCGTCTGCTGCAGCCTGATCGTCATGCCGTGGCTGCTCGCGTGCCGCATCGTCGCTGTTGCGCATGCCGCCGTCCTGCAGCTGCGTCTCTTGTGGCGGCGCTTCGCTATCCCAGAGGAACAGATTGTCATCGCGGTACAGCGGCTCGACCAGATAGTTCTTCGCATTGAACTGCGCGCGCATCTGGCCGATGTCATTGCCGAGCTGCGATCCGATCTCGCGCAGCGCCATTGCATCACTGCCCTGCTGCTGCGATGCATGGAAGAGCCGCACGCCCTTCATCACCCACGGATTGTCGTCAATGCGGCCGGGATCGAGCAGCGCATGCGCCAGCCGCAGCAGCAGCGCCTCTGCACTGTTGCTGTCGCGGCCGCGCGAATCGAAGAACTTCAGCCACAGACGGCGCAGCCCGGGCACCTCGCGTATCGCGAGCTGCTCCACCCGTGCATCTTCCAGCAGCGGGATGATCGCCAGCTGTACCGGCTTGAGCTTGCGGCGCTCGAAACGAACGGTCGAGTAAGCCGCATGCGCGGCCGCGTGCGCGGCAGCGGCGCGATAGAGATCGCGCAGCAAGGCGCCGCGGTGCGAGTTGTACTGGCGAGGCAGGTGTATGCCCAGCTCGGACAGGAAGGGTCGCAGCTGCGCAGCTTGTCCGTGCCGCCCGTCGCTGCAGGCATGCAGCCTGAAGTCACGTTGCCACAGTGCGCGCAGGTAATGCCGCAGGCCTGCCCCGGCCTGCTCCAGCCCGTAGCCGGACGAGGCCTCGCTCATTCGAAATAGCCGAGTACCACGTTTTCCAGTGCCTCGAGCATGTCCGGGTCATCGCTGATCGGCTGTACCAGTGCCATGCTGCAAGCGGCGACCGGCGCGATGCCGCGCCCGATCAGGGTGGCCGCATAGACCAGCATGCGCGTGGATGCGCCTTCTTCGAGGCCGTGGCCTTTCAGGTTGCGCATCTTGCCGCCGATCGCTACCAGCTGCTGCGCAAGCTCGCGCGAGACGCGGCCCTCGTGCATCACGATGTCCTGCTCGACCTCGGGCGCCGGGTAATGGAAATCGATCGCGACGAATCGCTGCTTGGTCGAGGGCTTCAGGTCTTTCAGCAAGCGCTGATAGCCCGGGTTGTAGGAGACCACCAATTGGAAATCAGGATGGGCATGCACCAGCTCGTTCTTGCGATCCAGCGACAGGCTGCGCCGAGCATCGGTCAGCGGATGGATGGCGACCACCGTATCCTGACGCGCTTCCACCACTTCATCCAGATAGCAAATCGCGCCTTCGCGCGCAGCTAGTGTCAGCGGACCGTCTTGCCAGCGCGTACCGCCGGCGTCGAGCAGGAAGCGACCCAGCAGGTCGCTGGCCGTGGTGTCCTCGTTGCAGGAAACGGTCACCAGCGGACGGCCGAGGCGCCAGGCCATGTGCTCGACAAAGCGGGTCTTGCCGCAGCCGGTCGGACCCTTGAGCATCAGCGGCAGGCGTGCTGCATAGGCAGCCTCGAACTGCGCGACCTCGTCGCGCACCGGCAGATAGTAGGGCGCATCCGCGATCCGGTACTGCGCGATGGTCGCCGGATCGGCACCCGGAGGGATGTTCAGGGTGATGGTCTGGGCGGCGTGCAAGATGTTGATTCCCAAAAAAAATCGCCGACCCGAGGTGGGCATGTTGCCATGCCCAACCCGCCTCGGACCGGCGTTTACGAAGACCGTAAAACGATGATGGCTGTCGCGACGAAAATAGGCTTACTTGTGAACCTTGTCGGCCGCATTCGGTATGCCCGGGATCGGGCATTCATCGGTGCCGACCGTGGGACGGGTGATGGCTTCGACCATCTCGCGCGTGCCTTCCGGGTCATTCACCCATTTTGCATAGAAGTCGTACGGGCAGGCGGCGACACCCTTGTCGTCCTCGCCCGAGTTGATCTTGCCGGTATAGCCGCGGTGCAGTAGCTTGAACAGGTGGTTCTCGGACTGCATGTTCTTGCGTGCGTCGCGAATCAGCGAAGTCGAC
>JACCDH011116358.1_pt1 | contig 24935 bp, 26 predicted proteins | sample 7442481 | NCBI WGS metagenome assembly JACCDH01 (sample SAMN15323433, study PRJNA562643) | freshwater metagenome | isolation source: river surface water | place: USA:Blue River Watershed | collected 2017-08-15
ATCGATGGATCGGTCTTCTAGGTGGTAACTTACGCTGGCCGAAGCTTAGGCAAACTACTGGCAGCAACCTCCCAGCGAGGCCACTCCCGTGGCCTAAACTTAATTCAACCGGCCGCCATGAATCCCGGAGCAATTCAAGCTGTGTTAATTTTATGAAAATCAAAGACTGAATAAAGATTTTTCTAAAGATAGGAAATTTTGTCAGTCTAAATCTACTTAGCAGGCGAATATTGATCTCAGTAAATATCTAACTTAATGGTAGCTAGCACTTTGTTTGTTTGGCGGTCAAAAATAGCTAGCGAATTTTCTTTTTGAAGGAGGACTAGTTTTTGAGAATCATAGGTGGATAAAAAATTTTTATTTAAGTCAGAACTTGTTCCCGGAAAAGGATCGATTGAGCGCCTGACGCTCATTTCATCGAGCAGAATTGCTAGGCCGATAAGCGCATATATTGTAATAACAATGCTAAAACTTGGCACCTAAACCCCCGCCTAATCTTTGTTATAAAACCTAGCCAATTCTGCTCTATACAGCCTATCGAAAGCTATTAAAAACGATAGCGCACACCGACGAGGAATGACCGGGGGGCGCCGGGAGCCACGAAACGGCTGACAGTCGAGCCGCTAGCCACTTGCCCTTGCGCCGTGAACATGCTCTCAGCCATCAATCCATAGGTCTCGAAGCGGCGGTCGAAGACATTGTGGATACGAGCAAAATAATCGAGCCCTTTTTCTGCCTCATAGTTGGCGTGGAGGTTAAGCAGGAAGTAACCCTTGACTTTGGCGTTCAAAGACTGCGTGCCATCCTCGTTGCCAACCAAACCGTCTTCATTATTCTGAGTGACGAGGCTTGAGGTCGCGATCCCCGTGCCGCCGACGACCAGTTTGGGCTGCACACGCCAGTCGGCCATCAGTTTGATTGTGTGCTCTGGCAAGCCAGCAATACGAGCGCCTTTTTTGATATCGATCTCGCGCTCGCCTCCCCATAGCTCGCCATCGGCCTGATAGGTTGCATGGAGGTAGCTATAGCTGAACCGGAGTGCCACCTGATCGATTGATGTGTAGCCGGTCAGATCGACACCCTGCCTGCGAGTCCTCGAGAAATTATCAAAATAGCCCAGACCCGTCTGATCAGCTGCCATGAAGATGATGTCATTCCTGTTTTCGGTTCTGTATACAGATGCCGTCACTCCCGACTGATCGCTGAGCTTCCAACGGACTCCACCCTCGGCGGTACGGCCAATGACTTGTTTCAGATACGGATCCGCCTGTAGGCCGATAGGTAGGCGGCATGGCTCGGCAGGATCGGCGCACCCCAGCTCGATTGGGGTAGGGACGCGATTGCTCTGACTAAGATTGCCGAACACAGACAGCTGGTCATTCAGTTTTTTGCTCAGACCGATTGATGGGTTCAGGCTGTTATAGGTGAAGCTCTCGCGGGGACGGTCGGTACCTACGCCGGCTTCAAAGTTCGTAATCGTATTGCTCACGCGAGAATGATTGAACCGGGCACCAGCCGTCAGGTAGGTATTCGGTGCGATGGTCCATGTGTCGGTGGCAAACAGACCGAAGGTATTCGACCTGCCCTTAACTTTTACATCGTCTACGGCCGCCTCGCAATCAAAAGGCGATCTCGATGCGCTGATGTTCCCATCGCAATCACTCTGCGATGCACCGTATTTCATCTGGCTACCGTCAAAACTTGCCCCAGTAGTCAATTGATGATCGTTGAGGATCTTGGTCAGGTTGATGCTGGTACCGTAACCAGTCTGCCTTGTCGTAGTGTAGTTCAGCACGGACTCGACTGCACCGTCCTGGTATTCGGCATCACCGTTTAATGAGTCACGTTTGCTCGAGCGAATGTAGGCATTGGTTGCAAGCTGGGTATCTCCGTCCAGAAGACGTTGGAGGTTAAAGTTCAGCATGGTCACCTGATTTTTCGTACGGTCAGGGTGCGTGTAGACCCAGCGGCGATTGCTCTCATACATACCAGAAACTTTTTCGCCATCCTCATAGCCGTGGCTCGGCAGCAAACCATTACCCAGCAGATTGCTCAGTCCGTGCAGCAGTGACACATCCCAGTTCACGTCAGACTGAGTCTTCCCGATTTTCGCGAAAACATTGCCCAATTGACCGGAGGAGTAATCTCTCCAACCGTCCTCATGAAACGCCGTCGCGGCGATGAAGCGGTGCGAGCCATCCTCGGACTTTTCACCATAAGTCACGTCAGCTCGCTTGCGCATGAAACTGCCCAGAGAAAGCTTCAGGTCGGTACCCGGCGCCGTGAGACCAGATTTGGTCGTGAAGGCAAGCGCGCCACCAAGTGTGTTAAGGCCGTATACAGGGTTCGATCCGGGAATGAGCGAAATATTTGAGATTGCCGCTTCCGGAATCATGTCCCAATTGACTACGTCACCGAAGGGCTCGTTGACCCGGACGCCATCCAGGTAAACCGACAAGCCTTGCGAGGCGCCCAGAAGGCCGGATAAGCGGAAACCACGGTAGGTAATGTCGGCCTGGAACGGGCTGCCCTGGAACTCATTGATGTTCACGCCCGTCAGGTTTCTGGACATGTATTCCGGGATGTTCAGCGACTGGCTGTTGTGCATATCCTCGCCACCATGACTTTGCACGTCATACGGCAGCTTGTTTTTCTCGATGCCTAGTCCAGGCAAGGGCGAGGTTCCCACCACTTCGACGGCCTGAAGCTTTCTTTCATTAGTATCTTGAGCTACTGAGTACGGCGCTGAAAAAATAGCAGTGATTATCAATGCAGTTGGTTTGAGTTTTGGGCGCACAATCATTTTTTGCCTAAATATAAGAGTTAAATCAAAATAAATAATAAGTACAAAAACAAAAAAAAGATATAGGAAGAATTCCCAAGGCGTCTATGTTTTTATACTTTTATTCTGGAATTTCTTGAGGTAACTTGCATTGTAAGTAAGACCGGGAAGAATTCCCGATTCCTTGGGAATATTTCATATTGATCTCTACCACGGCTCTGCAAGAAGATCTCAGTAGGAATATCTTTCCTGAATCTTCTAGCTAGGAACACTAGCGTTGAGCAACGCAGTGTGATGTGATGCAAAGGACTTTTGCCTCCGCAAAAAACTCGAAATGGCGACTGCCCGTTGGTAGCCGCCATTTTTTAAGGGAAAATGTATGTTGCATCGTAAGGTAACACTGATGCTTGTGGATGATCACGCGGTCGTTCGCGCTGGGTACAAACGTTACATTGAGCTTGATCCGAGACTGCAAGTAATCGCCGAGGCAGCCAGTGGTGAAGAGGCGTGCAAGGTTCTGGAGTCTACTGATATTGATCTGGTTATTATGGATATATCGATGCCAGGACAGGGTGGATTTGAAAGTCTCAGGCGCATTAAAAACCGACTGCCGCAACAGAAAATAATTATATTTTCGATGCACGACAGCGTAGCTTTGGCAGGTCAGGCAATGAAGCTTGGTGCGAACGGCTATCTTACTAAAAGTATGGAACCTGATAGGCTAGTTAAGGCAATTTTAGAAGTCATTGCTGGTGGAATTGCATTGGATGAAAATATAGCGAATTCTCTAGAGAATCTCAGTCAGGGGGATAGCCCGCACAAAGAGCTATTGCCTCGTGAATTTGAGATATTTACATTGTTAGCACGTGGTGAAAGCATTGAAAAAATTTCGGAGCGCCTGCATCTAACTACAAAAACAATCTCAAATTACCAAACTATAATTCGAAAAAAACTTAATGTATCTAATGCTCTTGAATTGCAAAAATATGCTAAGTTAAAAGGAATAACTTACGAAGTTTAAAAAAAGGGCTCACTGCAGTTGTTTGTGGGGATTCATTCCCGGTAAGTTAGGAATGAATCCTATTGCAATGTATTTGAAAAAAAATCAGAATACGAACTTAGAAGAATGTATTTCTTCTATATATGTTTCCATCCACGGAGTTTTGCGGCCACCAATAGTGGCCGTTTTTTTTTTGATTATCTATATTAGTACTATGATGGTATTGATAATTTTATGTGTTCGCTTAAAGAGTGTATAAAAAAGCGGCCCTCGTAAGGGCCGCATGAAGTTACTACTGACGATAAAACACTACTAAGAGAAAATAACTCTCTATCTGTAGTTTTTCAAAAAAAAGAGCGACTTGCAATAGGAATGATTCCTGATTTGATAGGAATAATCTCAAAAGTTTCCTGTCAACAGTAAAAATATTTGCAGGATTTATTCCTGACGCATCAGGAAAAAATCCTTTTTTCAATCACTGGTATTGTGATCAGAAATTTCTCATGGCAATGTTCATGAGGCAGTGTGATAAATTGGTATTTATAGATCGATTGCCTGTAATAAAATTTCGCCTTGCAATGTTTAAACTATGCAGCGAGTAATCGGCAAGCATTACTAACGAATACTGGGAGACGATTAAATATGAAATTATCTACAGCTTCTATTTCGAGGATCGGTTCAGCAACGTTAATTGCTACTGCGGTCGCCGTGTGTGCTTTTCCTGTTCAGGCGGTGACAGTGAAAGCTGAAGATTTTCAACAAGCGGAGTCGCCATGGGATATGGCATTTCTTAAAGATGGAACAATGTTTTTTACAGAAAAATGCAAAGGTCTGTCAGTTCGACTTCCAAATGGCAACGTCAATCGACTCCTTGGGGTTGGCGGCTCTAGCGGCTACGCTAAGACCAAAGGTGACTTGTTTTGTGACGGTCAGGCCGGTGTGCTCGGTGTTGCGATCGACCCGGACTTCAGGTCGAACAACTACATCTACCTGATGTCCAGCTCGCGCGGGGAGAACCGCACTTATGGTGGCTACAACAACATCGTGATGCGTATGAAAGTCAATTCGTCACTGTCAGACATTTCCGATATCGTTGAAATCATCAATGACCTCGGCTACAAGCCGAAGAAGTCGAACCACCCGTTCGGTGGCCCCGGTGCACACAATGGCGGCCGCATTCGCTTCAGTCCGGGTGACGGATTCCTGTACGTTACGATCGGTGATAACCACAATGGTGAAGGTCCACAAAGCCCGACACAAATGCGTGGCAAGATCTTGCGTGTTGACCGCGATGGCAATGCTGCACCGGGCAACAATCCGCCCGCTGGTTTTGACAAGCGTATTTTCACGTACGGTCATCGTAACCCACAAGGTATTTCGTTCCGTCCGGGCACGAATGAACCATACGCTTCCGAGAATGGTCCGTGGCACAGCGATGAAGTCACCAAGCTGGAGAACGGTGGCAACGGTGGCTGGGATCCGCGCGACAACGTGAACGGCCGCGGTGAGTGCCCCGATCACTACTGCGGCTACTCTCCAAACCAGATGGGTGCAGTGCCTCCGAAAGAGCGCGCAGCATTCATGTCGATGACCGACCTAAAGGCCTATCCCAAAGCGATGAAACCCGCATGGAACAACAATGGTCTGTCCCAAGGCATGTGTGGCAGTGTCTGGCTGGTGGGCAAGCAGTGGAAAGATTGGGAAGGTCGACTCGCTGTTGGCTACGCCGGCATTGGTATCCACGGCACACCGACAGGCAACCGCATCGACATCCTGGACATCTCCAAAGATGGCAAGTCCTCCAAGCGTGAAGAGCTGCTCTGGCCGACTTTTGCAGGTCGCTTCCGTCATCTCTCGCTGGGTCCGGACGGTGCTCTGTATGTGGCCGACGAGGCTAGCGGCATGATCTATCGCGTCACACCGCAATAACTCTGTAGTTGCTTATCAAGTGCGCTGCCGTAAGGCAGCGCGTTTTTTTGGAGATATCCTATGCAACGCGTTATCGCTGTTTTGCTTTCGCTTGGTTTTGTTTTTTCGGTCAAACTGGCTCACGCAGACAACGAAGAACTCAAAACCCTGCTTCAACGGAATAACTGCTCCGCGTGCCATCAGATCGACAAGCGTAAATACGGTCCCATACTCCAACAGGTCGCTGCGAAGTATGCGGGTGAAGCCGGCGCTGTGGAAACCCTCGCGGCAAAGATCAAGGCGGGTGGCACAGGGGTCTGGGGTGAGGACATCATGCCGCGCCAGGCGCATGTATCCGATGCGGATGCGAAGCAGATGGCTAAATTGATTCTGGCACTCGAGCCCCAGAAGTAAAGCTTTCATCAGCCGGGCGGCGCAATCTCAAGTGAATAATGGTGCCCGGCTGTTCACTTAGTGGTGATCGCCGGTGCTGGTTCGTTGAGGCGGACACTGTGTGCACGCCGTTCCCGCCATCGGTATACACTGGCCACGGAGGGCAGCTGTCGTTACCGCCCGGACAAATCATGTCAATGACGGCCGCGTTAACACTGCCGGGCGCTACAGCGCTCCAGGCGCAGGCGGATGGATTTGAGTTCGCCGGCTTGATTTGGCTGCCTTGAGCCAAGGCCTCGGTGAAGCGATATTGCTCAAGGGTGCGATACTGTCGTTTCTGGCAGTCATATTCGGCGAGAGTCTTCACCGAGAGCGCGCAATCTTTCTCCGGCGCCGTGAAATTGCTGATCTCCCAGAGTTGACGCATGATGGCCATGGGTCCAGTTTGCTTTACATTGTCCGGGGGGGAATCGCCTCGCGATGGAAAAATCAATATTGTTGCAGTAGGTGGTTGGTAAGCGCCCGGTAATCACCGTCTAGCCTCACTCATGCAAACCTGCGAGTCTACGTGCCCACGTAGTTTTAAATGGGCACGTAGACATGAACGAATCTGTTTTATCCCCTGTAGCGCCAACGGCCCTCAAGGCCACCCGCCGTCGTTTCACGCAAGCCTACAAACGGCAAGTGGTCGAACAATCGCTGCAGCCTGGCACCTCCGCCGCCCAAGTCGCGCGCGAGCACAATATTAATGGCAACCTGCTGCATACCTGGCGCTGGCATTATCGCAGCGGACTGCTCGGACCGGTCACTAATCAAGCAGCCACGCTGATTCCCGTCGAGCTGAGCGCTTCGTCAACGAACGAGATCGTCACGGCGCCGGCTGAGCGTCTGCTGTCGATCCGCTGCGGCGAACTGCATATTACCCTGCAAGGAGAGGTCGATCCGGTCACCTTGAAGACCGTGCTCGCCTCACTGCTCGCATGATCGGCTTGCCCGCCAGTACACGCATCTGGCTAGTCGCCGGAACGACCGACATGCGCCGGGGCTTTGATGGCTTGGCGGCGCAAGTTCAGCAAGCATTGGATGCGGATCCCTTCAGCGGTCACGTCTTTGTGTTTCGAGGCCGTCGCGGCGATCGCATCAAAGTGCTGTGGTGGAGCGGCGATGGGCTGTGCCTGTTCATGAAGCGCCGTTCGAATTGTATAGAAATGCTTCAGGGGAGAAAAGACCATACAAGTTGCGATTCAGCATTAGCAAGTGCGTAGATCAACGCTGCCCACAAAGCCGCACCAATAACACAAAGGGCCGCATCATAAAGCAATTCTTTTCCAGTGCGATAGAAATTGATTGGATCTGACATTTTGCTTCGGCTTAAAAAATCAACGCTGGAACTCTAGCACATCGAAGATTAGGGCAGATCGATAATACATTTTTGAAAGCTAAGCCTTTTATCTGCTCAATTAAGTGTGTCAGCTTCAATGATGAATATTATCAAAATTGTTACTAACATTTATCAATTTATAAAAATATAGTTTGTCAGCGATTCAGCATTACTCGGACTGCTCAGACCATGCTTATCCAAGATACAATCTCGCTACTTGCAGATTGGGTAGATGTCTCACCCAGTCGGTTTCGCTTTTGCGAATGCGATATCGCGGGCAAAAAGGAATAAGACAGACATGACTGTCAGGCAGCAGTGTCTTGTCCAGGGGTTTCGGCTGCTCACAGAAAAGCACAGGGCTGCCGTGTTGAACATGGTGCTGGCAATTCCCGCTGCTGGATGAAAGAATTCACATCGCTCGTGTAACCTGGACGGTTCCGTACATCGAGTCCATAAATGCGTAGTCTATTTCTATTGCGTAAGGGGCGCCGTTTCGTCAAAGCCCCGCTTGAAAGCCCCTCTTTTCTGTTAACTCAGCAACGCGCAAGGCAGCTCGAGTTTCGCACTTTCGAAGAAAATTGCCAGGATAGCATTGGTTATTCCAGAAATAGCTTTCATTCTGTTACAAGGCTGTGATTGAATATAGAAAAAACAGCAGTCTCGTTACTAGGGGAATCTCGTGCGTCGCCTTATTACTCCGCTGCTGGCGGTGTGTACCGCTGGCCTACTCGCCTACCTCATCTACTTTGCGCTAACTACTTCCTCGCTCTTTTCATCGAGTAGCAAGCACGCAGCAACTACTTCAAAACAATCTGCTGCGGGCCAGTTGGTGAAGGCGGGTAACGTAGACTCAGTCGGCGCGCCATCAACAGCACTGCCGGGGGCTGATCAAGCTGCAACATTCACAGCCAATCCGGAGTCCTCGAAAGACGCGTTACCCTCAGCATTACTGGTGAAGGCAGCTTCGGTTGCCCGTGAACGACCGGCCTCCGATCAGCAAGATCTAGTCTCTAGCTGGATTGAATTCGCGCTTGTGGCGCTGCTCTTGCTAGCCTTGGTACTTGCATTCAATCTCTGGCTCCAATACAAACGGTGGCATTCACAGCAGGTTTTAAAAAGCCCCCATATCGTTACCCCGGACAACTTCGACCGCCTAGTAAACAGCCTTAACAAGTTTCTGCACGACTTGGCGACACAGGTCGCAGAGCTACGACGCTCTGTCCATGACCAGCGAGAGGAAACCCAATCCGCTTCCATCGAGCTGACCAAGACTTTTTTGACCTTGCAAAGTGCGCTTGATACTCGTGATCAGCAACTAAAGAAAGCCGAGCAGGGTTGGGAGCAGGCAGTCTTCAGCCGATTTGTACGCCGCTTCGCTAAGATCGATGAAATGCTGCATGAGCCGCAGCAGGTTTCGCCGCAACAGCTTCTCGAACAGACGCAGCTCTTGTTAAGGGATGCGCTGGAGGAGTGTGGTATCGAGCTTTTCTCGCCGAGCCTAGGAGCGGATTATCGGCACGAAAACGGTGTGGCTGACAACCCGGTTTGTATCGAAACGGATGATGCTTCTCGAGCCTATCAAATCGCCGAGGTGCTGACGCCCGGATATCGTATAGCTCGCATTACGGGTTCCAATTCAGTGGTGATTCCAGCGAAAGTAAAAGTCTATGTACTCAGGGAGGTAGTAAATGGCTAGCTATGTCGGGATTGATTTGGGGACGACTTTCTCCGCCGTCGCGACCCTCGATGAGACCGGTCGGCCGATGATTGTGCACAACGCCGATGGCGAAAACATCACGCCGTCCTGCGTACTAGTTGAGGGGCCACGAGTCGAGGTCGGGGAGCTGGCACGCAAAGAGTGGGGGATAAACCCGCAAAATGTAGCCGCCCGCTTCAAGCGGGACATGGGTACCGATACGCATTACCAGATTGACCGGCAGTCCTTTACTCCGACCGGCTTGTCTGCGCTGGTTCTAAAAAAACTCAAGCAGGATGCCGAGGCTGCGATCGGGCCGATCGCCGAGGCGGTAGTAACGATCCCGGCAAATTTTTCTAACGAAGCACGCGAGGCAACCCTGCAAGCAGCAAGTGAATCAGGACTGAATGTAAAGTACATCATCAATGAACCAACGGCCGCCGCACTTTATTACGCATGGAAGATGGGGCATGAGCTGCATGGAACCTATGCGGTGTACGATTTGGGCGGCGGTACATTCGATGTGTCAATTATTAAAGTGAACGGCCAAGACATTGAAGTACTAGCCTCGCATGGTGTCACGAAACTGGGCGGCGATGATTTCGATTTGGCGTTGCAGGGTATCATCAAGAAAAAATTCAAAGACCTCACCTCTCGTATCCTCAACGAGGCGGACTACACAAAAAACAATGCCGAGGAAGATAAGAAATCCCTGTCACGCCGTGATCAGGTTGTCGTGCGGGTCGCCCAGCAGGTGATCAAAGTTGAGCGAGCCGAGTACGAAGCAGCTATATCCAGCCAGATTGCACAAGCCGAAATGCTGTGTGAGAGCGCTATTGATGAGGCCGGTATCTCACTGGATGAGCTGACCGGTGTATTCCTGGCAGGTGGCAGTACGCGGGCGCCGATCGTGCGGGATAGTGTGGCCCGAGTGTTTCAAAAAGAACCGATTTCGACCGTCAATGTTGACGAGGTCGTGGCGCTGGGTGCAGCTCTGTATGCTGCCCATAAAAGCGATAAGCAGCATCTCTCGAGCATTCAAAAAGCGGCAGTTAGCAATATCAAGTTTTCCGAAGTGACAAACTTCTGCTTCGGAACACTAATGCGCGCCGAAAACACCGCCCGAGGTACGAATGAATTACAAAACGCGGTGATTATTCAAAAGAACGAGAAAATTCCATGTTCAGTCACCGAGTCGTTTTACACGATCGCCGACGGTCAGGAAGTCGTCCAATGCCGTGTTACGCAGTCAGTGGCACCAGAAAAAGATCCTCGCTTCGTAAAAGTCATCTGGTCAGGCGACTTAGAACTACCTGCGGGACGACCGAAGGGCCAAGAGATCCAAGTGACGTTTGGTTTTGATGCGAATAACGTCATGACCTGTTCCTTCAAGGATGTGGCAACCGGGCGCGACATGAACGTAAATCTGAGTTCACAAAATGAATCTACTAAAAACAGCGGTATAGAAAAATTCATGGTGGAATGATGGAAGACTTTCTTGGGTTCCTTGGGCTTATCGCTTTTTGGATAGGTCTTGCCTATTTGGGCACTATCTTACGAGGCTTTTTTTCGGCTAGTAAGGCTGCGGTAAAGACCGCATTCGGAGAAGGCACGTTCGCAGACAACTTCAATTACGAGTTCAAAGGCATGGGTGCCCTGGAGTTACGTGGGGTAAAAAAGCTGGTGGGTGATGCCCACAACCTGGAAGTTATTGAGCTAGAGGTACGAGGACTATTTCCAGTCGGCGGTCTACTCGATGCTGTTTTTATTACCTCCGTCCTGGATGTCACCGATAGCAGCCAGCTACGGCCCGTCGTATCGACGCTGCATTCATTCCAAGAACCGCATACCACTTGCTTTCAATTTACCCAAGAAGTAGGAATCCTCAAGCAGGGATACGGCTTTCGTAACTGGGCCCGGATTGGCGTGGTGCCCTTAGGCTTGCTGCAACCACCCCGGCGCGGAAAACGGAAGTTACGCGCCTTTGTTTCGATGGTGGATCGTCGCGACATTCCAGATATTGCAAATGGATTCCTGGATTCTGATCATCAGGATAAGCTGTACTGGAACGGCGTGTACACTTTTGAATTCGCCGCTGATCAGCCAGGCTGGGAGGACGAGGCCGAGGGAAATCGAACAGCGGCATGTGTGACGGTGAAACTGGGTATTGCAATGGCGATGGCCGATGGCGAATTGGCGGACGAAGAAGGAGACGTTCTGAAGTATTGGATCGAGAGTCGTATTGCCAACTATGAAGGCGAAACTAGGGAGAGCTGGCGTAAAGATTTGAATAACGCGCTCAGAGAAGGGTACGACGCCGTAACGAATGGAGGACTGGTGCTTTCGGACTTGACCCGTATTCTCAATGAGTCAGGATCGCAACCGGCACGCTACGGCTGCATCGACTTGCTCTACGAAGTGCTGGCAGTCGATGGCGTAGCAGACCCGGAAGAAATCGCGTTGGTGAAGAAAATCGCTTCGGCGCTTGATATTGATGCCGAAGAGTTGCAACGGATTGCTGACCAAAAACTAGTAGGTGTGCGTGCCCAAGTAGAGTCAGATGACGATCTGGAGCAGCTCCTTGGTATCGATCAAAGTTGGGATGCGCAGCAAGTAAAGCGGCATCTTCGCGAGTTATTCCAAAAATGGAATAATCGGATGAATACGCTGACGGATCAAGCTGAGAAAGAAAATGCGCAACGCATGCTTAACTTGATCGCTGAGGCGCGCAAGAAATATCAGTAACTAAGGAAAACCGTGATCTCTTTTTACGGGCTATTGGAGCTAACCCGATTACCAGGCGACGTCCGACTCAGGGGCAGCGTTGCACCCGAGGCCAAAGCGTATACGCGGGCGTTTTTCCTAGACGATTTATTGGTACAGCCTGACGTGGTGCCGGATGTTGCTGCGGCCATGCAGGTCGTGCGCGACCGCTTGGGGTTGGAATTCGACGATCTTTCAACATTCGTGTACGCCTCACCCTTCTTGCAAGCAGAGTGCTATCCGGCGCCCGGAGAAAAATGCACTATTCGGCTTTCGTCGGCACTGGTCGAAGCACTCGACAGCCATGAATTAATGTTTGTCGTCGGGCATGAGCTAGGTCACTTTCTGCTTGGGCATTTGAATCGTCATATGCCCTCATCTGATAGCTATGAAGAGTTAATCGCGTCCAGAAGGCGCGAGCTATCAGCCGACAGGGTCGGCTTAATGGCATGCCAATCGTTATCTAGTGGGCTGAGTGCAATGATGAAGACGATGTCAGGGCTATCAAGCAAGCATTTACGGTTTAACGCCGCTAGCTTTATTGCACAGTTAAAGAACTATGACCAGCGGCAGGCCAGCGGGCGTGCAATCTATCAGTCCCATCCAAGCTGGTTGATTCGTAGTCGCGCATTGCTTTGGTTCTCAATGAATCGGCTTTTCCATTCCGCTGGAGCAAGATTAGACGAAGCGCACTTGAAAGATATCAATGTAAGGATTGTCCGCGATCTAGAGCGGTATTTCGATCAGCCGCTAATTGATGAGATACACACGACCGCGGAGGATCTTGAATTTTGGGGTAATGCAAAAAAGATCTTGTCTGAAGGACGATTTACGAAACTTATGCAGCAACAGACGACTGAGCGATTTGGTTCCGACCTGACCGATAAATTGAAAGTACTACTGACGTCAGTTTCTCAAGAAGAAGCTGTTACACATGTCGAGGAAAACCTGCAGCGTGCATTATCAGTATTGGGGAAAATAGCGCCGGGTGCCGCGCAGGCGTTCATGCATCGCTTTTTATCGACTTGACGGCTGGTCTAGACAAGAAAAATTCGGGAGGAATAAATGCAAAAAAGAAAACAAATTATGCTGGTGTTTATTGCGCTATCTCTTGCGAGCGCCGTGGCCCTGGCCGCCCAACCAGCTTTCAAGGAATTTCGACATGGCGAACAGAAATCGTTGGGGGGGCATGATCGTATTGCGCCGTTAGCCATCCGTACTTCTCCAGGAGAAAACTATTTCGTAAAAATGGTCGACGCAGTGCGTGGTACCCCAGTGATGTATATGATGATTGAAGGGGGTCGACCATTCGAAACGCTTGTTCCCTTGGGGCTGTATCGCATTCGCTACGCAGCGGGTAAACAGTGGCTGAATCCGAGTGACTTGTTCGGCGAGAACACGCTGACAAGTGAAGCGGATCAAAATTTCAATTTTAGACGCACCGCCGACGGCGTCTCTGGCTATCAGATTGAGCTGATTCTTCAGAGATCCGGGAATTTACATACCAAGTCAATCCCTCGCGCACAATTCTGAATGCCAGCTTGTTGATGTCATTATTTGAAAACCATACCTACAAATTAATTCTTCGATTATCGGAATTTTTGAGAATTCATATCCTTATCGAAAATCAGAAGCGTTTAACACGCCATCAAAATCAAGAAATACTATTTTCTCCAGAGTAGTCAAAGCTTTGCATGGTAGGTATGCTAAAAAACTACTCGAACATTACCTGGGCGCGCAGGTCCATTCGCATCACCTGTACTGCCTTTACATATTTTTCGTGGTCTTCAGGTGTACAAACTCTGCTGGCGTAGTCAACCGTCAAGACGCGTCTGACTACCAAGCTTTGGTTTTCAAGGGTATATTGAGACTCGAACCGAATGTTTTTATCGCGAAAGCTTACGTCTCTGGGTAGTGAAACAATCTTTATGCTACCTGGTAGGTTTAGTCGATAGTTTTCTTCGTCTATATAGGAATCACACACGAAATTGAAGTGACGCTTTGCCAGTGGCTTAAAAATCGTCATCACCGCAATTCGCCCTGGCGCTAAACCCACGGGGACGGTGAAAGTCCCGGGTCGGGAGAGATCGGCTATAGGCTCCAGTTCAAACTGTGAGTCAACTGTGTAAGGTTTGTCGATCTCTAGGGGAGGTGTGTGCTTTATGTCGCCACTGCCTATTTCATTAAATCGATATAAAAGGCTGTTTACAGTAGATTCCATGCTGCTGTTTTGAGCATAGAAACGGTTGAGTCGGGAGCTTATCTCAGGAGCGCCAGTCCAATTTGTGGTGCTGCTTCCTTGAATCCTTCCATCGGCTGCCATAGTCATGGTGACATTTGCTGTCACACGATGATCTTGGGCGTTCATTTTGGGTGTTCGCCCATAGCGGTTCAGCGCCACAAGTACAGTAGGTTTGTCGTAAATCTCGCTGTACAGCTGTCCAAAAGGTGCGAATCTCGCAGTAGAGTCGAGATACAAATCCATTGAAGGAATGTAGGTTATAACGTGATTCAGCGGACGGCGAAATGCAGGTCCGTCGGGCAATACAAAAGACTCCCCTTGATTGATGAGGGCGCCAGTGCTTTCTATGCCCGCAACCCGGAGCATTGTTTCAAGTAGCGCCACGTGGTCTTTGCAGTCGCCAAAACGATTTCGAAATATGTAGTCTGCACTGCGCGGCACAATGCCGCCGTCGTCAATTGTGTTTGAGATATAGCGAATATTTCGAGATACCCACTCGTAGAGTGCTCGAGCTTTTTCGCGCTGATCATTTAAATCTGAAGTTAACTTACCGACTTGCTGAATAATTTCCGGCGTCGCACGTGATTTTGGATTAGAAGCTCGGTGATAAGCTGCACCGACAGCTAAAAAGTCTGGGAAAGTTGAAATAACTAATCGAGGGCTGTGATCGGAGAAATCAACGCTCTCTGCTTCTTCCTTGTAAGCAGTCGTTTGCCGCACATTGAAGCGATAGGTAATGTGAGTTCGAGTAGTCTTAACGATCCCGCCAACGAAACCTCTTGCGGCAGTGTGGAGTCTAAGCTCTTTAGGAGCTATGACTACTACTTCAAGATTTTCCCAGATTCCTTGGGTTGATAAAGAAAAAGTCACGCCAAACTCGCCTCGGGTAGAGGGCTTAAAGTATTTTAAATAGGAGCGACTATAGAGGCGACTTCCAACGGTCACATGTGGGAACGCAAGCAGAGTCTTCTGGGTGTCATCAATAGTTCTGTCGTCCTCTGGTTTGGGATGTTGCTTGCTTATCCAATCGCGAGCCAAAGGAATCTTTCTTCCATCGGGTGTAAGGTTATAGGCATCCTCAATTTTTAATACTTCTTTGGATGTGTTTGTTTCAAACGTGTGCCGAGCATGGTTGTCAACTCCGTACTCACTTGTGATGCGTGTAATTCTTTCTAGGGTTTGAGTGTATCGTCCACTTCGTTCAATGTTAAAAACATAGCGCGATAATTCATTTATTGAAGGGGGTGTGAAGCTCTGAGAATAAGCGTTTGGAGTTGACAGAAGGGCAGAAAAAATAGTGGCATAGGGCGCCAAAAGAAACAGTTTTATCGTGGATAAATTCATTGAAATTTATAAATCATCGTCATCAATTAATTTGGTTCAAATCTTCATAGAAGAAGCATTGCTATCGAAATATCGGTATCCACAAAAATCCAATCCCGAAGCCTAAGAAATAGAAAAAACCTGTGTTCGGTCGTCCAATTATCTGAATATCTTGTAGAAAGCTAATCCCAATTAACGACAAAATCCAAGAAAAAATATTCACTGTAATTGTTAGTCCTGCAATGGCGCCATGCCACAATCCTGACCAAAAACCGTATGGATCTAATAATAACTCCGGTGCATAATGATGCGCGCATCCAGTCAAAGAGAGAAGTAAAAAAAATAAGATTAGTATTTTTCGCGAATGAAAATACATGATCGTCTCAGTTTGCATAAATTTTTCTCGAAAAATGATGCGGTACTCGCTCAGCCGATTTATTTCACAGTTAGCTCACCGAGGCGAGCTGACATTATGGGGCCAATACCAAGAGTTGAAGCTGATTGGAGATGCTAATCGAGTATTTGTGGAAAGATACGATTATGAATCTTCATCAGATAAAATTTTTCTGCTAGATAGATAGTAAGCACTTGGCTTGCCATCTCGGACAAATACATAGCCTCGTCGCATCTCCTTCCCGCCCCGAGTAGTTTCCCAATCTGCTGTAAAGGCCCATAACTCATCATCGGTTGATTGCGACGCGATGAAATCTCTCCAGCTCTGATTGAGATGCCCAAACGGTAGGGCGGGCACGGCCAGCATTGGATCAAGGTATGTTTCTCGCCGCTCAATTTCAGTAATTGCTAGGCGCTCGGTTAAGTGCTGTGCTTTGACTGAAAACAAAGGTGGATCATCGTCTAGGCTAGTGTTGCTTACCTGAGAATAGTCTTGGACGATCATGAAAATTGCCAGCGGCCAAATACACAGTCCAAGTAAGGGCGCTGCAAAATAATTCAGTAATTTATAAGAAACCTTATCACGGTCTGGGTCAGTCGCTTCCAAAATATCGTGGAAGGATGTGGGCTCATATGTTCGGCGGATCTTGTGATTTATGTACAGTACAGTTAGCACAATAAACCCGATTCCAAGATACCAAGCTGCGTAGGTCACTTGGTTTCCTCGACCTGTTTCCCGCGGAGCGGAAAGACCGTCATTGCACCTACGCCATAGCTGCTCGGCGCGTTTTCTGAATCAGAGATTCCGTTATGTCGAGTTCGAGTTGAGACAACAACACCTTGGTCAATTTCTAGCAACAGATCTTGTTCAAAGGTACTGCTGTACCCTGAATGAACATACTTAAGTTGTTTTCCGCGAGGGATTCGGATAGTTCCAGAATACCAGTGTGCAAAAACCCGTTCCGGAAAGTCAGGAAATAACGTCGCCAATGAAACGTCTGTGCCGTCCTCCAGAGTGCCTTCCAGGCCTACGAGATAAAGTCGATGCTCCTTGATTTCCCAGCTACCGACGTAACCACGCCACAGCGCTGTGCAATTCGCCGCGAAACTGGGGTAATTGCCACTTAGAAAAAAATACTCTGCAAGCGGCTCGGTGCACATTGACACCGTTTCACCGTTGTATTCTAGGCTTTCAGCGATTTGAGCTGTCATTTTTTGGGGGGGTATTAGACTTCGCTGCAGCGTCGCGCGTCGCCGGCAAAGACCAAAGTCTGCAGACAGGGTTTTGATTCAGAAGTCTTTTCTGGATCGCTTCGAAACATTTACGCTCCTCTGCTGAACCATTGTCTTCCTTGTGTAGATCATATCGGTTTTAAAAAAACTCTGGTTAGCGTCACTCTTACGGTATCGTCATTACCGATTGCTAGAGAATAGCTATCTGGGCACAGCTTCATGAAGCTCACCTTTCCGCCATGGCGTTTTATTGCTCGTCTCACTTTGGATGAGCCTGGCTGACTAGCCAGTAATTCAACCAGCACAGCTTCGCCAAAGGTTTTTAGCAAAACGCATATTTCGTGTTGCAGGCTCGTGCGCTGCAAGTCAGGGCCGCACAAAGCATAACTGCTGCGAAAAAAGTTTTCATTCGCTTGAGCCATTCGAATATGACTGCGTATGGTTATAAAATTTGCAATGCACGCCGAGTCGGGGGCGCCCGCTTACGAGCGGCGCCTGCCTTGCCATTAGCTCCGGTCCCCTTGTCGCCTTGCCATGATTTGAAAGTCGGCTTGAGGAAATGCTCTGATCCGGCTCATTAACTTGGCCGGCTGCTCAGCCATCCCGTGATGACTGGCTCTCTGTTTTTATGCCCAAGCTCGTAATCCCAAGATGATATTTTAACTAGACTAAGTTGCAGAGGAGCGAGATAATCCCAAGGGCTATGCGCTTGCAAAAATGTAATTAATTGCTCATTTCGCAAAGCCTCCACATCTCAAAAACTGTTATCGGAGCAATTGTTTTCCGATCTGATAGTTCTGCGTCGAAGATGTGTTCAACCATTTGAAATAGCAGTCGGAGCCCACATGTCAGTTTCTCTGAAAAAAGGTGGAAATGTCTCATTGTCAAAATCGGTTCCCGGCCTGAACCAGATACTTATTGGACTAGGATGGGATGCGCGAGCCTCGGCAGGAGAGGACTTTGACCTTGATGCTGTCGCGTTCATGTTGATGGATAACGGCAAGGTCCAGGATGACAAAGATTTCATCTTTTTTAATAACCTCGCCTCCAAATGCGGATCGGTCGAGCACACTGGCGATAATCGGGTCGGCGCAGCTGAAGGGGATGATGAGGCGATAAAAATCAACCTGCCCAAGGTTCCTGACCATGTGAACAAGATCCTGTTTGCCGTGAACATCTATGAGGCTGACGAAAGGCGCCAGAATTTTGGCCAGGTATCGAATGCTTTCATGCGGGTGGTGAACAGCGCAAACAGCAGCGAAATTGCTAGGTTCGATCTGTCCGAGGACTACAGCACTGAGACCTCGTTGATCTTCGGCGAAGTTTACAAACACAACGGTGAGTGGAAATTCAGGGCGGTTGGTCAGGGATTCTCCGGAGGCCTAGGAGCGCTTTGCCAGCAATTTGGAATAAATGCCATCTAGAGCTTTGAAGATGAAGGCGACCAGTATGAAAAAAAGCTTGTTTTTTGCCGTGCTCTCCTTTCTGCTCGCTGCATGCAGCGAGCAGAAGATCCTCTCCTATTCTGTCGACGAGATCGCGAAAAACCCGCGATTGCATGAAGGCAAGGTAATTAGCGTGAAAGGGGTCATAAGCCAGACGGATCAGATTGGTCAGGTCGCTGGAATCTCGGCAAAGATTGCCGGCTCAGGAAATAGTGCCATTTACTTGTCGGACATGGCCGCCAAGGTCCAGTTCGGGCGTGAGGTAGTCGTGAATGGACAGCTGAGCGTTTTGAGCATCCCGTTGATTGGAACCTACATCATTCTGGACGCCAAATCAGTCATCGATTGCGCTGAAAAATTGATTTGCTGATGTTGTTGAAATTGACTTGATAATGGGACTTTAAAGTGGCAGTTACCCTAAAAAAGAGCGTTAGCCCGGAAACGAACCCTGGCAGATCCGAGGCGCCATTAATTCAACAAGAAGCTGGCAGAGAGCCTCCGCTGGAATATTTGAAAAAGAGAATTCTCGACTTGTCTTTCCAATCAAAGTACTGCGACATCCAGACTTTCCAGAGCCTCATCAAGTTTGCCATCGACGAGTGTGGTTTGGATGAAATCAATGCCAGCGCCACGATTGAGTTCGAACTGGAGCAAAACTGCATTCTTCACGAGGGTAAAAAGATTGAAGAGTTGTACTCCTTGTTACAGCGCTTTACTAAGAATGATAAAAAGCTAGATGAAAAAGAACGCGCCGATGCATTGCAGATAGTCAGCAGAAAGAAGCCTGGGTACCTGAAGTCTCTCAACCCCGAGGTGGCGACAGCACATGTCATTAAATTCTGCAGGGACAACGAAGTAAAAATAAAAACAGGCCTCTTCAAGTGGGAAATCCCCTGATTTCTGCAGGCTGCAGTCCCACGAAATTGAGATAATTTGTTGAGATTGGGAGAGTCGTTTTGAATCCTTCGGATAAAGATTGGCTGGAAAATCGTATTTATGCGTCGATTGGTGATGATTTCTACCTCGATCGTGACGAAGAGCGGCGAGTAAAGGAAGAGGCTTCCGCGAAAGGGATGTCCGTCAAAGAAGTGGAGGTCATGCTCCGCGTCGAGCTGGAAAAGCTCGGAGCGGTCTCGGAACGCGTGTTGGTTGACGAGCTTGAGGAGCTCCTTCGGCAGTTCACAGATGTCGACAAACTTCTTGACAAAAAAGAAGAGCGAGATGCACTCGATCAGGTTGTAATACCCGCCTCGGGAAAGAAAAAAGGATTGGACCCGCGAGTAGCAGAAGACTATGTGGCTAGTTTTTGCCGCGCGAATGGGATAAAGCGCAGCTCTGACGGCGGCAACAAGAAAGTGATGCTTCTTACTGGCATTGCGATAGTCATTTTTGTTATCGTTGTTTCCATGTTATCTCTAAATTCTTCTACAGGATTAGGGGGCATTGGGACCGCCGTCATCCTCACGCAAAAAGATAAGGCAGTTATTGATGACCAACTGAGACGTGCGAAGCTGTTCGTTGAAAAGGCTCAGTACACTGACCCCCCAGAAAACTCGGCCAAGGCCTGCCTTGATCGGATTATGCAAATTGATCCAAATGGTCAATACCGCGGCAATGAGGTCAAGGCGATTTCTTCCGGAATCGTCAGCCATTACCTGCAGATGGCAGAGGGCAGAGCTCTGTCTGGTGACAAAGGCTCTGCGCGCAAGTGGATAAGTCGCGCTCGATTGATGAATGCCGATCGTGAACTGATCGCTGAGAAAGAAAAAGATCTCGGGTTATAAGAACAATGAAATTGTCCATGCCATATGAGTGTTCCTGATACTGGAGCCGTTGATTCCATACCGATTTTCTTTTTGATTGACACGACCTCGTCAATGAAGGGTGAGGCGATCGATGCGGTGAATACGAGTCTCCGGATCTACGTTGATCAGGTCAAGAAAAGATCGTTTGCCGCTGCCAGTCACTTGTCGTTGTGTTTGATCGGATTCGATGGCGAAGCCAGAATTATTCTTCCGCCAACATTGTTGCGCGATGTGGAATTGCCAAGGATCGAAGCTTCAGAAAGTGGTGCTACTTTGCTGGCCGGGGCATTGCAACTTGCCGTTCAGCTGGCCCCTCACCATCGGGTTCTAGATGATCAGCTGAAACCTGTATTGGTAGTTTTGCTGGACGGTCTCGCTCAGGATAGAAAATCTATCGAGTTTTTAGAAGCGCTTGAGTCGATCAAGGTGAGATTTGGAGAGAAATTCGTTTTCGCCGCATTGCCGATATCTAGGCAGTCAGCACACGATTTTTTGCTCGAGAATACGATTTTCTCTTATGTGTGTGACGAGGATTTTGTAGGGGCAATGTTTCACAAAGTCGCAGAGTATTGTTTTAATACCTATGATTTCGACTATGTGAATCCGACGTCAGCCAACGGTGAACTTCCCGGCCGCCGCGAAAACTATCAAGACCAGAGGCTAGTGGGTACTGTTCCGGATGTCAAAGAACACACTGGCCAATCTGTAATAGGTTTAACTGAGCAAGCTGTTGATAGACAACAGACCAATGAAGACAAGAGTTTTGAAGTAGGGTCCATCGAGGAGGTCGACCCGCCTATATCCACCAATGCTGCTGCCGCTAGATGGGTTTCAGTCTGGTTGCCTCCGTACGGTACCGGGACTGGCCTTCGTTTCATAAACAAAAGTTTTAGTCTGTCCTCGAATGTTGCGTCAAATGGTGCGGAGATTGAATTCAAGATTTCGCATCTGCCGATTGCAGGGATGTACTCATTTTTGGCTGTATCCAAGGACGGATATCCTGCAGTTTGCCTCGCAATACCTCGTCGCAACGGGGCATTGGCAGTTAGCTTTAGTCACCTGGAAGGAAATCTGAATTGGGAGATTTTCGAAACAGATTTGGATCATCATGCATTGCCTGGCTCGAATTTATCTATTGACGCATGGTCGGCGGCGGTTCTCGATAATAAAGATGAGAATCTACGCTTGCTGATACCCAGTGATGAAGGCCCTTGTATTGTCGATATAGATTTCGTCAAGCGTAGATATACAACTGAATTGGCGAAGGGGCGATGCTTGGGCGGAGTGGCGAAAATTCAATCGAGCGCGTATGTTCCGGTGTTCAGGAACGGCAAACTCGAAATTGCATGTATCAAGGGCGAGGGTTGGACTTATTGGACGCCGGATGGTGATGCCCCGGCCGATGATGTGAGCTTCGGCTGTCCGATCGTGTTGGAGCCCATACGCAAGGTTATATGGGTCAGCAAGGACGGCTATTTATTGATGGAGAGGGGGCGTGTCAGCTTCAATGCATGGCCGACAGGCTGGGTTGCAAAAACCGAGTTTGGCCCTCCTTTTGAAAACGCTGAAGGTTATTGGCAACTCTGCTTCAATCCGTCAATAGAGACGTTCAAGTATGCATATATCCTTATCGAAAAATTTAGGGTTGAAATCAGGTCTGTTGACGGACCAAGGATAAACACTGGGAAGTTAAGCGTTTCCAAGAAGTCGATATACAAAAATGCTCCGTGGGATGAGCCAGAGCAATTTGGTAAAGAGCCATTCATTATTCCATTGCTGCAGTCAAGCTATAACCTTCTCTATTTGGGTGTGAATATTGAAAGGTCGCCGGAAACTGTATCGATGACGAGTTTGATTGACAGCTACGATAATTATCATTTCAACATAAGGGAAAAATCCTCGGCAGTTCCGCTGATGACTGGTCGTGGCCCTACTCCATGGAGAGCCTCGTTTTTTTTGTTTGGTGATTTGTTGAATTTTTATTTGGAATCCCAGGGCGAAATTTATTCATGGATCGTAGAAAAATGAAAAAAACAAATTTTGGTCTGATCAAGCAGCTATTGTCAGTGCTTTTGCTATTCCTTGCGGCACCCCTGGCGCTGGCCGGTTCTGCTCGACCTGTTGATGTATTCCTGATCCAAAACTCGGGTTGGATGGAGGCTTTTTACTTGGATCCGAGCTCAAAATTCAAGCCGACCGTAAAAAAGCTGGTTCATGAGGCGACCAATGGCGGGCAATCTGATGATGTCGTCGTTTGTTCCTTCAATGAAGCTCTCCCGGGAAATCCCTCGCCATTATGTAACTACCGCGGGAAATACGACGACCGAAAAATCGGCAATGTTATTGACAGCATTCAACTTGCTTATAAGCCGAATTCATCCGCGCTTGCGGATACCAACTTTGTCGAGACTATCGGTAAGATCACGTCGAATCTCGAGAGCCAAGGACAGCAAGGCATTCTGTGGATCGTCACCAATAATAAAAACAGTCCCAATAACAATGCCAACACGGTAGCGCTCAATCGTCAGTATTATGAAATATTGCACGATAACCCTGCCATAGAGAGAGTCATTGCGTTCCCTTACAAAATGTCATTGCATGGTCCACATTACGATGCCAGCGGTTTGATGGTGTATGGCATTGCCTTTGGAACGGATGCCGGTCAGGAGCTGAAGAGAAAAATGACTTCGCAGGGGCTTTCGCGACTATTTGATGGCGCCCTGCCCGCAAGGCTTAAGCCTTTGAACGAAGAGGCAGTCACTTTCGTACCTAAAGGAACGAAGAAATCTGCCGACGTCGAAGTGTATCTGGAGAAAGACGGAAAAACTCTGGATATCCGATTCAATGCCTCGTCGGCGGCATCAGTTGTGGACATACAAGGCGTATTCAGGAACGACTTCTATCCCTACACAATCAACAACGCCAGGGTTAACCTGGTTACAAATCTGGACAGGGCAAATATCAAGAACAACATTTCGATTAATGCGTTGCAAAAACTGGAGCCCGGATCGGAATCCATCCCTCTGGTTATTCACATGGAATTACCGCCATTGAAGAGCCAGTGGAACCCGGAAGTCATCTTCAAATCGGGCTATAAAATTTCAGGGGATTTGCAGCTGACGCTGGCAGACCAGGAATTGAGCATTTCAAAAGGTTTTTCTGAGAAGATGAACAGTCTCTTCCCGCAAGTTCCGCTGCCCGATCTTTTCAGGCCTTCATCTCAATCGCGTCAATCGACAACCACAATACCAGTGGTTGTCTCTGTCATTTATCCGGTCTGGCCTCTGGTTGTGTTGCTCTCTGGAGCGGGGGTGCTTATTGCTGGGGGGATGGCGAGCTGGATTGCATCAAGAAAGTCGAAAAAGATCACAGTCATGATCGACCATAACAAGCAAGTAATCAATATGGGCGCTGGTAGAAAAGTCGAGCTGCGGAACGAAGCGGGAGAGCATGTGGCGACACTGCGTCGGACCATGTTTGGTATAAAATTAATCCAAGTCTCTAATCAATCAATCGTAAAAGTTATCAAATAAGAACAGAGGCAGTTATGGCAAACGAAAACTCAACCATCCCAGAAAATCCTACTGAGAGCCAGCCGAATGCTGGCGCGACTCAAGCAGAGATTCAGCAACCAGCGCCGTCACCAATTCCTCAATCCGCCGAGCCGGGCAACAAGGGATTAATCTTAGGGTTCGGGGCTCTGCTAATCGTGGCCCTGGTATCTTTTTTCATAAAGAACGCATACGCTAACTACCTGATCAGTAAGAAGACCGAGCCTCGTCGCGCCAACATGGCTGGCTGGTGTTTGTTTGGAACGATGCTACCCCTGGCGGCTATCGCAATTTTTGCATTCGTCGATCCTTCGAAATTTCTTGGTTTGCTGTATGTGCTCCCGCTCGGCGCAATCTCGCTGATTTCATTTGTGCTGATGGTCGCTGCGAGCAAATCAAGATAAAAACGATTAATAGAAAAGACTGATCAAAGAATGATTCTCTATCAGTATTTTTCGTAACCAAACCCGATCGGTATGAAGGAAAAAAGATGACGGGCGATACTCCAAATTCGAATACTGAGCGGGCCGGTGAAAAGATAGAGAAGCTGCGTCCCACGCTGTTTATCGCAGTTGGTGGAACAGGTATGGAAGTTGCGCTGCGATTCCGACGAAAAATATTGAATGCCCTTTGGGGGAAGGGCACGCCGCAGCGCGTATCGAGTTTGCTCGAGTTCCCGCTCGCTCAGTTCATCCATTTCGATCTGGACTCTGGCTCGGTCACGGAGCAGGGCAAAAGTGCGAAAACAGACCTGCTCTCTGAACAGGTGAAATTTACCGATGAAGAGAGAATGATCGAAAAACTTGAGCTGAGTAAATATATTCGCTCTGAGAGGGATCTTTCTGTATATCCCCACATCCAGAAATGGTTTCCCCTTACTCCTCAGAAAATCAAGGATCTAAAAATTGACCCTACCAAAGGGGCAGGTCAGATCCGGGCCTTGTCGAGGTTGTATTTTTTCGATAAATATCGCCAGATTCGGGAGAAGGTCACCTTCAAGATTAATCGTCTCCGATCCAA
>JACCDH011200155.1_pt1 | contig 24929 bp, 12 predicted proteins | sample 7442481 | NCBI WGS metagenome assembly JACCDH01 (sample SAMN15323433, study PRJNA562643) | freshwater metagenome | isolation source: river surface water | place: USA:Blue River Watershed | collected 2017-08-15
AATCAAGATATGTATACAGTTGCAATGGGATATAGAGCAGGATGGCAAAATCAAACCGTTCATTCAGTTGCAATAGGTACAAATGCAGGTGATACTAATCAATCAGGGTCATCAATAGCAATAGGTCAAGATGCAGGTAGAAATTTTCAGTCATCAGCATCAGTTGCAGTAGGTTGGCAGGCTGGACAGGATAATCAATCAAGTGGAAATGTAGCAATAGGAGTTGCAGCGGGTAAAACAGGACAAAAGAGTCGCGGGGTTGCAATTGGACGTTTTGCAGGAAATGATAATCAAGGCATGTATTCAGTTGCAATAGGAAATTCTGCTGGTCATACTCAACAACCAGACAGATCTATTTGTGTAAATGCATCTGAATATATGATTAATCCTGAACAAACAGGAGCTTGTTATATATTTCCAGTTAGACAAGATGATACAGTTGATACTAATGTTGTATCATATAATAGTGAAACTGCAGAGCTTGTATACAGACCTATAGATGCAATGCCTGTTCAAGTATTTAATGTATCAAATAGTTTAACATCTGCTGCTACTCCTGTAATTTATGATAAAGTATCAGTTCTAAGTACCAAATGGGATTTTAATCAAAATTATATAATAGATATTACTGTTCCAACTGGATATTCAGGTCCAACTAATATTAAATTAGCAAAAATAAATAAAGATAATACTATTGGAAATGAGATATTAATAGGGTTTATAACACCAGGTACAACACAATCAATAACATTATCATATATGCAGTTTGAATATGGAACAGGTATAAATAAAATACTAGATGGTGATGAAATAGCATTATATTCGTATACAAATAATACTAAAAACATTATTGCATCAAATAGTTGGAGAATGATTAAAAAACAATCAAATAATATAGGAAATGGTACAAATACATTAAGTGTTAATAGTATTAATTGGACAACAGGTGAAGTTAATTTTACAGTAACAGAAGAATTTTCAGTAGATAATAATAAATTTTTAACATTATATAATATTAGTAAAGCAAATGAATATCAACGCAAATTAATTAAAATAAAATCTATTAATAGATTAACAGGAGAAGTAATATATGATTCATCAGAGGTATTAAATATTAACGTTCTTAAAAATAATGAATATGATGGAACTAGTTTTATATCAGGAGTTGGTACTGATTTTTCAATAATAATACCATCAATTAATATAGAAAATGCTCAAATTGGAGATTCATTAGTATTTGCATTAGCAAGTGATATAACAAATGAAGTATCAAATATAATGATAATGGAAGAAACAACAGCATATTTATCAAACGCATATAGTATATTTGCAACAGCACATATTAATGATTTTCCAGTAAATCAAGGGTTAATAATACCTCCTGGAACATATACATATACATTTGGAGCAACAATGACAACAGGTGGATTATATGGAGATATATATGATTTTAGAATTAGTACTTTACCATTTACAAATCCTAATTTTTATATTAATCTTAATACATCAACAAGTATATCAAAACAATATACTAAAGTTAAACCTATTAGTATTACAGGATATAATAGAGAAACAGGTATAATAACATATGATTCAATTGAAAGTTTTACAGGGATATTCTTAAAAAATGGAGTTAGTTTGGACATCTATTTTACTACAAATGTAGGTACAGATTTAACATTTTATATACCAGAATATGTAATAGGCGATAAAATTACAATAGCTAATTTAGATTTAGGTGTAATATTAGCATCAAATGAATATAATGTATATCCAATTGTAACAGATGATTCAATATATCCTATAAAGATAACAAATATTAATAGATCTACAGGAGAAATAACATATAATGCAACTCAAAATATGACATTACGTTTTGTAAGAAATAATCAATTTGATGGTACCCCATTTAGATCTGGCGTGGGTGTTGGATTAGTATATAATGCTTTTAATATAAATCCAACTTGGAGTCAAGATGGTCAAGATATATGGTTTTCATCATCAACTACTGATATTTTATTAAAAACATCAAATACAGTTACATTATTTAATAATTCAGGATTAAATCTATTTTTAGGAAATAATAGTATTAAATATGATATCAATGGCACAGATAATCCAACATTAACATTAATTAAAGGATTTACATATCATTTTATAGTAAATAGTCCAGGAAATCCAGTATGGATTAAAAACTTTCAACAAACAGGTACAACATCTGCATATAATGATGGTATTACAAATAATGGTATAAGTTCAGGGACAATGATATTTAGAGTCCCATATGATGCACCAAATACATTATATTATATTTCACAGAATTCCTCATTATTTACAGGGTTAATAAATATAGTTGATATTAATAATTTAGGATCAGGAGGAGGTTCAACAAGTGGTAATATAAATCAACAAATACTTAATGTTTTAGAAAATAAAGTACAAATACTAGAAACATATATTGAAATATTAAGTACAACATATGCTATTCGAGATACAAATAATAATGTATTATCATTAAGTGATATTAGAAATCAAATACTAAGTGGTGGGAATTATGATGTATTAGGAATATTAGAAAAGAAAATTGAAGTCTTACAGGCATATCTAAATATATTTACACAGACATATGTAATTAAAGATAATAATAATAATTCAATAGATTTAGGATATATTCAACAAATATTAATCCCATAAATATTATTTTAAATATATCTTAGTAGTAAAATGGACATAACAGGAGTGTGTAATTTACATAAAATTCAGATTAATGCATTAACATCTCGAGTTGATGTAGTTGAAAATTCTATAGAACAAATTAATTTGGGTATTATGGGTCCACAGGGTCCTCGTGGTGATATTGGATATACAGGCCCAATAGGCCCAACAGGTAATATAGGACCAATAGGAAATATAGGGTCAACAGGCCCAACAGGATTTACGGGTCCAATTGGACCGACAGGCCCGAGAGGCCTTCAAGGAAATGTTGGGCCTATTGGCCCAAGAGGATATACAGGTGAAAGAGGTACATCATATTTAACTTTTTCTAAACAATATACTTATTCACAATTAAATTATAATTCATTTAAGATGATTATTGATGATACTACAGCAAATTTATTATATTCTAATGAATCATATTTTTCAGGACATTTATCATTTAATTTATCAATAATACCAAATTATCAAAAATGCGGAATCAGTAACAATTTAGGAGTTATATATGGATTTATGTTTAATGCGTCAAATGAAATATTTATAATTAATGATTATAATGAATATATACTTAATAATAAATTATATAATCAATCCGATAAATATAGTATAATATTTAATGAGAATGGTATATTTTTTTATATTAATAATGAACTAGTATATACTATTCAGAATTATGAAAATACACTATATAGATTTGAATGTTATTTAACATATTTAGAAGATACTATAAATAATATATTATATTATTATTCACCTACTGCAATTAAAGGGGAAACTGGCCCTCAAGGGATACAAGGAGTTCAAGGGGCACAAGGGGCAGCTGGATCTGGATCTGGAAGTGCAGTTACAAATTCAGTAAATGTGTACAGTTCATGTATTAATAGTGTAGTAGCCATATCAATACGAAGTGTTACAAATGCAATCTATGGTGGATCTGGATTTTTTATAACATTTCCTAATGGTACATTTAATTACAATCCTTCATCATATGGATATATATTAACTGCAGCACACGTTATTATAGACCCAAGTAATAATCAAGTATGTTCTAATATATGGATACATACAACACATCCACAAAATATAACATATAAAGTAAATGGGACATCTGTTAGAGTTATGGGAGTTGATAGAATAGCAGATATTGCTCTTCTAAGAATTGATGGATCAGGGTTTATTGGATTAGGAATTAGTAATAGTAGAACTAACTTATCAATAGGTGAATCTATAAACATAATAGGTTATCCATTATTAGATGATATTCAATCAATAACACGAGGTATAGTTAGAGACAATAAATTTAGTGATGCATATGTTCCAGAATCAGTATTAACAGATGCTACAATTTTTGGGGGTAATAGCGGTGGTCCAATAATTAAGGATAATAATACAGTTGTTGGAATATTATCTTGGGGTACATCTGGAACTGAAGGTATGAATGGAGGAATTGCAAGTCATTTATTTCAACCAATTATTAATTATTTTATTGCATCTTACTCTAGTTATACATTATATTATCCAAAGGGATATTTAGGAGTATATACTGTACCTGTTTCATTTACATTACCAATGTCATACCCCCAACTTAAAATAGAAGGATTTAGAGTAATAGGATTTGATAATACAATTACACCTAAATTCAATCTATATGATATTATTACAGAAATAAATGGTATTCGATTAGGAATATTAAATAGTCAATATCCATTATTTACAGAAGTACATTTAAAAACACCTGGTTCTTCTATTACTGTAAAGTATATACCATTTAATTCATTAACATATAATTATGAAGCAGAAACAACAAAACAGGTAATACTTGAAAATTTTAATAATATAGAAGACTATCTATTTAATAATGCAAGAAACTATGAATTAATTGAAAAACAAAATAGCAATTTTTCAATATAAAAATAATTAAATTATAAGCAAGATTTAATAATTAAAAATAATAAATATTAATACATATATTATAAAAATATTTTCTATTCTATATGTATATAATGAGTCTGTCATTCACGGGTGGGAGTATATCTCAAGCAGTTGAGATCAATACTTTAAAACTCAATGTGTCTACATTGAGTACTGGTCTAAATACTGTCAAATCACAGTATGTTGATTTATCAACTTTGGTAAATATCACTAATTCCGGTAAGTTAGACGTAAATGTATTTGATACATTTAGTACGTTTCAAACTGAAACAATTAGCAGTATTCAAGGGCAAATTGCAGAAATTAATGGTGGTGCAATTTCTGAAAGTCTGCAAACACAAATCAATACTTTAACTGGTACTACTATCAATAGTTTACTATTAGATCCTACAAGTGAACTATCACAACAGTTTTCACGTTATCTGTTAAGTAGTGTACAAACAAGTATTGATTTAAATCAAAATTCAACTATTTTAACTAAACTTGACACTGAAATATTTAACAATTATGTAACTCTAAATGATACTAAAGTTAGTACATTATCATCATTTGTTAATTCAATTAGTTCTGCAATTAATACTAAATATGATACAGCTTTATCAACTAATACTTCAAGATTTAGTACACTATCATCATTTGTAAATACTCAAGATACTACATTAAATACACGTATAACAACATTATCAACGACTGTTAATACAAATGTAAGTACATTAAATGGTGCAATTGCAACTAAAGTTGCAACGACTGATTTTAACACATATAAATCAACCATTTCTACTACTGCTGCTACATTAGCTGATGTAGATTACAATTGGGAGAGACGTTTCTTATCTGTAGAAGAATACATTCGTGCAATGGAGAACACTTATAAGATTGAGTACACTGATCCTGCAACAAACACTCTTAAGGAATACAAATATACTGCAAGTTTCCAAGGATTAAATGTGCCACCACCACCTTTTTCTGTTACTAATGTAACTAATGGATTAAATGTAAATGGTACATTATTTACAAATTCTTGGGGTGTAACAGTTGTAATATCACCATATGGATACTCAATTATGAATAAATTAACTAGAACTGGTGGAAGTGATGTAGCTAAATCAGCATTTACAGTAGAAAATAATTTTACATTAACACTCGGTATATCTAAATCATTATTAAATCCAGAGTTTAGTTTTGTAGATTCTAGAAATAGTACAATATATAAAATAGCAATAACACAAGAATTAATTGATCAATTTATTGGCCCAGTAAATCCTAATACTCCACAAAATGAATTAGATCAACGTATTATTGCTTCTGCTACAAGGCTTTTTACAATTTCTGATGGATGGGGATTATTAGATGCAAATTTACCAAATATGCAAAATTTATTACTGGTATCTCCTCCTGATACACAAGATAATGATGGTGATATTTATACTCAAGAATATATTGGAGGTATAAGAAATTCAGCAGATTTAAGTGGTAATGCTGTATTATTAAATAGATTATTTACTGGTTCACCAGCAGGATTTTCTTCAACATCACAATTAATATTAGCAATACAACAAGCTGGTGCTAAAATGGTTGTAATGTACAGAAATACATCTGAAGATGCCGCGCCATTTGGAGCAGGATCATTTGGTAATCAAGTTACAATTCCAGTAATTAGTATTGCTGAAAGTGTAGGTGTTAAACTATATAGTAGATTAAGAAGAACTGTTTTATATAATAGCGTATTAACTAATAGCCCAGCAACAACTTTTGCAAGTTTATTAGTAAAGAAAAATGCGCAAGATCAATATGTATATGATGAACATATGTTAGTATTTCAAGATAGAAGAGGAAATCTACCACAAATTGCAAACTTTACAAATTTACTACCAGAAGTATCGCCATCTGGTCAAACATTAGTAAATGAAAAAAGATTACATAAGTGGTCATTTACACCTTCTTCTACATCTGTTAAAGCATTCTTAAAGTTATCAGATAATGCAGGGAATGCATATAATACACGTATAGTATCATTAAAAACTATTGATAGTAGTCAAAATTTAATCAGTACTAATACTGTAATTGTTAATAATTCAAGATTTAAGATTCTAAATAATAATATATTACCATCATTAAATGGATTATCAAATATTGAACAATATTCCTGGTGGTCAAGTTATACTAACTATTCTTCAACTGAAGATTTAGTATTTAATAATTTAACATCTGGTACAACATATATATTAGAAGTTACAGCTGATGCTAATGAAGTAAATGAAATTGATATAGGTATTATATTATTTGATAATAATTATCCATTAACAATTACATATGTATCATCTGAATTTTATTTCGATTCAATTGAATTTGATGAAAATGGTGTATCAATAGTTGATACTTTCAATACGGATCCATATTACATTACAGGTTATCCTGAACAAGGAGTACCAGCATATCCTAATGAAATAAATCCAGGATTATATACAACTCAACCATATGCAACTGCATTTGGTCAACCAGGTAGATATATTGATGGTGCTAATCAATATATTATTGCAGAAAGATATACTGGTGCTACATCTTATAATCCAAATGTAACTACACCTGCAATTTTCTTAAAAGCATCGTCATATACTAAATCAAACAGAGCGTATACATTTGATAATATATTAAATATGATATATGTTAGTACAAAAGAGCAATTAATTAATGGGTTAAACTTAGAGTCATATACTAATAACTATTTAGCTGGTTCACTATTACAATATGATCCTATCTCATATATTGATGTATCAAGTAATTTTTCATTTAGATGGAGAATTAGCAACCAAATACAACCAGCTGGTTCAAACGATTTAGTATTAGTATTAATACATAAGTTTAGTTCAACCGCTATTATAGCTAATACACAGACAATGATCTATAAATTAGATTACAATCGTAATGTAACAAGTACTTCTGGAATATTTAATGTAGCATTAGAACCAGGTTACTATAAGTATTCAATTGTTACATTAAAAGATAATAATGATCTAAATGTTCTAAATGATTATTTATTCAATAATATTAGTGTAGTATTAGATGATTTTGTAGTATTTACTCAAGACTCTGGATTAAAACTAAATAACCCTGCACAATTTAATCAGCCTGTTTCATATAATCGTGCTTTTAATGGTCAACATATAATCAATGTTAATACTTCATTTAGATTAGATAATACTCAAATTATCGAAGCTGGATATGTATATGGTACTTCACCTAATGTAGATATTAATTCACCTTATAAGAAAGTAATATATGATTTATTAACTCCAATTGATTCTTCAAATAACTATCAAATGAATACTACATTAACTACAGGTCTACAAGAAAATACTCAATACTTCATTAAAGCATATGTTAAGACTGCAAGTAAGACTGTAGATGATACAATTAATACTGATGAAATTGTATATACTGCTGAAATTTCAGAATATACCACATCACGCCCACTAGTAACTTTACTAAATGTTGGACAAGTAACTGCAAATAGTATTAAAGTAAATTATAGTGTAGATAACTATGGTCGTTTTGATAATGCATTTGATGCAGATACAAATGCTCAATTCCCTCTATTTAGAGTACAATATAAGCTAGCAACTGAAAATGATAGTGAATATCAAGTATATGATCCCTATAGATTTACAACTAATCAGAATGTAAAGACATCTGCAACTCTATCTGGATTATTACCTGGTACTGATTATGATATTAGAATTGCAGCATTTAACCCTGTAACAGGTATTACACCAAATGTAACAGAATCATTGCGTGTATCTACAGTTGAAGGTGCTCCAGTAGTAACATTTGATAGTGATGCAGTAGATTCTAATAATGATGGAAGAGCAAATGTGGTTGTTAATACTACTAATAATGAAGTAGCATTATCTAATATAATCTTATTATCAACTGGTGGAGCTAATAGAGTAATGACACAAGTTGGATTATTATATACTGATAATCCTTCAATTGCTTCAGCCGATATTAATATTGCAAATACTGATGTACAACGTGTAATAGTTACTTCCAATATGGTAGAAGGTAATAATTATTCATTTGCATTAACTGGATTAAATAACAATAAATACTATCGCTTTAGAGCATATGCAATTAATAACTCATTAGCAAGTGATTTAGAAAAAGTGGGTTATACTAAAGTAGATAATTTTAATACTGTTATAATTAATCCAGTTGTACAATCTGTAGCAGTTGCAGAATCATTAATACAAAGTAATAATGTAAGATTATCAGGTGTTCTAGTAAGTGATGGTGGTGATAATGTAACATCAATTGGTTTTGAAATAAGTCCTGGAAATGTAGCATTAACACCAGTTAATAAAACTATATTAACTATACCTGGTACATTTAATACTACTGGAGGACAATATAACTTTTCTGAGCTATATTCCGCTTTAACTGGTTTACAATTATCATCTAATACTCAATATGAGTTCAGAGCTTGGGCTAAGAATAGTAAGAATGTATATATCTATGGCAATACTCTCAGTTTTATTACCGCAGTGTCATCACCTAATGTAGCAACAAGTAGTGCTGTAAATATTACAAATAATTCAGTAAGTACTGGTGGTACATTAATTTCAAATGGCGGTTTATCATTAATTAGAGTAGGTGTTGTATATAGCACATCAAATAACAATGATGGACCTGCTATTGGAGATGTAGATGCAATATATGTTACAACTCCAAATGTATTAGGTACATTTACAGTAGTATTAAATGGATTAACAGCATCAACTACATATTATGTGCGTGCATTTGCAGAAAACTCAGTTGGTATATCATATGGTTTAGTAACATCATTTACTACTCAAAATAGTGAATATGTACCTCCACCTACATTCACAGGTACAAATGTACTTCTAACAAGTGCATCAAATGCAAACTTTGTTACAGCGCAACTAGGAGCAATAACAGTATTTAATGGCTTACCAACATTAGATCCTGAAAATACTGCGATTGGATTAGTATCATCTAATAATGGTACACAAAGTAGTGGTGCAGGTGCTTTAAAATCTTTTAGATTTGTATTTGTACCTTCAACTGCAACAACAAAAATATATGTATTTTCTATGAATGGTTTTAATAATGAAGAAGGTATAATATCTATTCATAAAGAAGGTACATCAGTTAATTTAATATCATCTGATATATTAACAAATGTTGGATCAGGGTGTTTAAACTATGTCCCTACAGGCCCATTATATAGTTATCCAGTAAATAATGCATTATTTGTTATTCAAAGATCAAATACTGGAGCAAACTTATCAAATATGAGTGTGTTAACACTTAATAACTTAACTATTGGTGCAAGATATGTACTTACAACTGCATCAGGTTTTAATGATGGTGCAAAAGACATATCATTTGCAGTAGTTAATGATACCGATCAAAATGTACCAGTATACTTTAGCAACTTTAGAAGTTCAACAACAAGTACAACACCAGATTTAGTAGCGGGCAATGATGCTGGTCCAAGAAATGGTACAATTGGTTCTGGATTATCTGAAGTACCAGCTCCTGGTGTAGCATCTAACTTACCTGCATTATATACATCTAATATAACTAATATTACACGCGTAGGCGCTACAGTAGGAGTTAATGTAACAAGTGTTGGTTCTGATAATGACCCTGCAACTGTAAATTGTGGTATTGTATTTGCAGCCACTGATACTAATCTAACTAAAAATAATCCTAATAGTACGACTGTAACATTAGGTACTGAATTAGGAAGTAAGACATACAATTTAACAAATCTAATTGCAAATACTACATATTATGTGCGTGCTTGGGCAACAAGTGGTTTTGGTACTGCATATGGTGCAATTATACCATTTACTACACTAATGCCTTATCAAATTGACACTGTAACTGTGCGCAACATTGAATCAAACCAAGTTGATTTAGTATTAAATAGAGTTAGCGCAACAGGTCAATTAGGTTATATATATAGCGCAACTGAGCCAAATCCTATAATGACTACTTCTGGCGTTACACGTGTTAATATATCTGGTGCAGTAGGTACTAATAGTTACACCATTGGCGGTTTATTAGCAGATACAATTTATTACATACGTCCATTTATTGCCGCTACTACAACTGAAACATCAGATGTTGGATATGGTTTACCAATTACAGTAAGAACACGTATTGGTAATACTACAAATATTGCACCTGATGTAGATCTAAGTGGAAATGATCTACCACTAAATAGCTATGCAGAGGTATATTATAAACATTCATTTACAACTGGTGAAACTGATACTGGAATATCAATGCAGCTAAATCTAAGAAAGATTAAACCAACCACTGATAACTTTATAATGCATATCGTTGATGGAAGTGGTAATTCAATAATGACACCACAAAATACTACAATTACTGGGCAAATCGGTACAAGTATAATTAATAGTGGTGCTAATATTTTATTATCAAGCTATAATAATGCAGCAGATGGTGTATTAACTATTACCGGGCTAGAATCAAGTACTACATATTGCATTATAACTAAAGTAATTGTCCCAACAATTGGTGGTGAAATCCAAGTTAATATTGTAGGCAATAATACTACTCCTGCAGTGTATATACCATTAACATATTTAGCCGTTTCACAACAGTTATCTGATTTATATACTCAGTTACCATACCCAATTACATATGGGTTAGCAGATGGATTAGCAGTACCATCTGATAAAGTAACATCATCAACTATAAATGTAAATGATGAAGTAAAAGTATTTAGACAATCTCTTGCAACTAATTTTAATGTTTCACCCCCTTTTACAGTAATATCTGATAGCACTACTTCATACATTACTACAAGACAATATACCTATGCTTATTTAACTAGTACTACACCAGTATATGTAACATATGATGGTATTGAATATGATATTAGTGGTATTGCATTTGGATTAGGGGCTTTTATACCTCAAAATGATACATATATATATATGTTAGAATCAAGAGATAGTGTATTAGATCCTAGTGGAAGATTAGTACATATTACTCAGCAAACAAGTGAGCATATGGGCGATGGAATGTATCTAATAACACTTGGTACATTACCTAATAGTGATAAAGTAGTATCATTTACTAAGATTAGCGCATTTAGATTAATTGGGCAAGTATTTGGTGCTGAATATAATGGATGGAATACTGATCAATTTGAATTAGTACAAGATAATACAAATAAATATATATTTACATTAAATAATGTTCCATTTAATCAAGGAGAGTTTAAGATACGCTCTGATTCACAATGGCCTCCAAATGAATCAGGTATTTTTGCAGCATTAGATTTAGAATTAGATTCATCAGGTGGAATAACAGGTATTGCAGATAATAATATTCCAGGTGGATATATGCAAAATATGTTATTTAATGGTGTTCCAAGCACATATAATGTAACGCTAAATATGGAAGATGTACAAAGAATTAAACTATATTTAGTACCTTCATCTGGTATTGTGGCTAGTAGATTTATAACATCATCTGCTACCATTAGTTCAGTATCAAATATTAGACACAATAGTGCAACAATTAATTATTCATATTCAGGTACATATGGGCCATCTGGTATAGTATATAATACACAACCTAATGTAGTTATAGGGGGGCAAAATACTGTTAATATAACAGTGAGTTATGATTTAAATAGTAGTAATCAAGTTAGATTAATACAAGGTTTATTACCACAAACAACTTACTATGTAAGATATTATGTAAAAGATGTTAATAATATTATAGTATATAGTACTGAACAAACATTTACAACATTAGCTGAACCCCTATTTACTTTTGTAAGCGCAGTAAATAATGGTGCTGATAAAACATTAGTAACATACAATTATGTTGGAGCAACAGATGGATACTACAGATTAGTAGGTATGCCAACAAATTCAGGATGGACAACAAATCCTCCCTCATCAGGTAATCCAGTAATTACTATACAACAAGGTAATAACTTAACATTACTAGCAAACAATGTATATGATGAAGGCACATATTTACGTGTAGTAGATGTTGCTAACTTTTCATATGTATCTGCACCATACCAGATACCATCATTATATAGTTCAACTGTAAATATTACTGGAGTAACAGCATCTGGTAATGATTTAACTGTATCATATGATGTATTGAATGCATTTACTGGTTACAATAATAGTTTAACTGATCCTGCAATGTGGTTAGATTTTAAGATAGGTAGTAACTGGGCAGCATATACACAAGTAGGTGGTAAACTATCTACTGATTCATCCAATAATACAATAATTGGCTACGCATCTTCTTTAGCATCTGGTCAATTAATTGAGTTTAGATTTAGATCAGTAGTAGGTAATTATATACTATCTAATGTAGGATCATATACTGCTCCATCCAATTCTAAGACTATCTTAGAAATTGCAGATTATACACAACAAATGCAACATGTATTTATTTCAAGTAATATAATGGTACTATATTCTCCTACTTTATTATTTGGTTCTGCTGATTCAATTGCAGTACCTTTTAAAAATTTAGCAAATAATCAATATTATATGCAAATGGTATATGCAAATATTGGAAATGGATTTGGTAAATTTCCATCCTTAACATATTCAGAATGGACACCCAATACATATTATTTACATTCTGGAAACTTTTCTCTTACAGCCGATAATCCTCTGACATATGATGGTACACAATTTATATATAAAAATTATATTGTATTACCACAACTTCCATTAGAACTTAATAGTAATACTCGTCGTAGTTTCCTTACAATAACTGATAGAAGTATTATTAATGATAATGATCTTATATGGCTAACTTATAATATCCGTGTATTTACACTATTTGGTACAAATATTGTAATTTATAAAAATTTAGTAGACAATAAATATTATTTTACATCTGTATATGTTGGTAGCAGTGGAGGTACAACAGCGTCAAATCTAACATATGCAACAATAGGTGTAACACAATATAGATTAATTGGAGGGGCTATGAAGAACTCTAGCCCTGAAGTTCAATATGATGGTACTACATTTACTTTTAATGGAAATACATTAACAGAAATACCTGATGCATAAATTTATATAAATATACGATATTAAATATATAATTTAAAATACTATAAACATTTATTATTAATAATATATTATAGTATTATTTCTAACAAGTACGAATGTATTGCCATCCCATATCTTCACAAATACGCTGCCAAGTTTTATCTTGTAAATAGAGTTTATCACGATTTTTTAATAAAGGAAAACACGCTAAATATTCATCCATTTCTAGTAACTCACAGAATTTATACAGTACATATCCATATGATAAGAAATTTCTACGACCCTTTGGACAATGTTTCTTAAAAGATGGTTGAATTTCACGAAACATATGGCGCAATTTCTCTTCATCTTCACGAGACATAAATGGTGCATTTTGTCCATTAAGGCGATTAATAATATGAGGAATATGCTCATAGTATTTCGAGCATTTCATTTTTCTCAGGATTTCACGAAGTTTAGTTGGTTTTAGACTTGACATATTTGTGATACGTTCCTTTTTAAGTTGCACCAGGATTTCATCATAAACTTCATTGGGGATTTCAGTGCTTTCTTTGGCCTGGAATTGTGCAAGCCATTCGTTAAAGTGATTAATTTTCTTGTAAGCATAATAACATACCTCACGAGGTGGATCCTTGTATGATGGTTTATCACTGTCAACTAAAATAAATTCTTGATGCCCGCACTTTGAACAAGTAAGATTTGCTTCATTAAGGCACATAATCATTTCGTTACCACAGTGTTCACATTGTGTCCAGGGGTCATCATATTCTTCGATTGTGTTTTTGGCCATAGTAGGATCTTCAATTTGCAGATATTCATTTAGTAAATTATGCCTTTGATGCATTTTTTCCTTTGGAGCTATAGCAGTCGCATTTGTATCGTTTAATATATTAACAGATGTTGAAACAGCTGGTAAACATGTGGCTTCATCTGATGCAACTTCTTCTAAAATAGCTAAAATACTACCAGGTTTTGCCTTGTTTGTAGCAAAAGTTTTTGCACCTTGTTGAATTTGTTCTTGAATATCATAATAATTAAAAAGAATATCACCTGTTCTAAGGTAATAGTCCATTAAATCATTATCAGACTGTAAAGATTTAATTTTCTTTTCAAGAGTTTCAAGTTCTCTTTCAAGACGCCAAATTTCAATATCAGATGTACTATTTTTAATTTTAGTTTTAATGGCTTCTGCTTCAGAATTGTAAAGATCTATATTATTTTTTTCATCGTTAATTTGTTGTATTTTTTGATTATGAATGGCATCAAGTGTTGTCCTGGCTTCTGGATTGGAACGTTTTGAACTCTTAACTTTAAAAAACGCACTATCACTCATAGCTGCAATATACTTATACAGTAAGTGTGCTAAGTTTTTAAACCCCTAATTCAGTGTGCTTAAATTTCATTATCATAAAAGAGTTGAATAATTTCAAGAGTTTTATCTATTTTATTTTGTTCATTACACCAATATTCTATTTGAGATTTTAAAGTTTCTAAACGCTTAGACCATTCCTTAACTTTTGTTTTCTTAACACTACAAATTCCCTGTTTATTAATTCCCCAACATGATGTTACTTTACTCTCTTTATCTTTATAATCATCTGGATTAAATCTGATAAATATTATTGGACGATGATTAACATCTTGAGATAATTCCATTAATCTTTTATTTTCACAGCTGCAATCATATGATTCGTGTTGATTTTCATCAACTTCTACTATGATTATTTGATATCCTAAATCTAAGAATAAATCTGGGCGTTTTCTTGAACATCCATCTTGAATTCTTTTATCAGATATCCAGGTATATTTTTCTAAAGGAAATTCTTGGAGAATATAATCTACAACTGCTTTTTCTTTAGTTTTATAATTTCTAGCATTAGGTCTATCAGGGAATAGGTGAATAAAACAATTGAGACAATATCCATCATATTTATCATTATTAACTGTAATTTCACACCATTCTGATTTACATAAAGCAGATCCTCCGCATACTCTACAATGTGATTTTCTTTTATTATGTGAGCAAATTCTACCGCCTTTGCATTCTACACACTGATAACGTATTTTATTATGATCACAAATATTTTTACCGTGACACTCTACACAGTTTGATTTATCTTTTTTATGCTCGCATAGAGCACTTCCATTGCAATCTGCACATCTTTCTTTTCGTTTTTTATGTTCACATATTTGATTTCCATTACAATCTATACAATATATTTTTCTTTTATTATGTAAGCATATTTCATTCCCATTGCATTGTATACATCTTGATTTAAGTTTATTATGGTCACAAATGCTTCCACCTTTACATTGAATACATCTACTTCTTCTTTTATTATGATCACATAAAGAGGCACCATCGCAATCTTTACATTGTGATTTGATACGATTATGTTTACAAATGGATATTCCTTTACATAATTTACATATACTTTTAGCTTTATTATGCGAGCAAATACCTTTTCCACCACAGTCTTTGCATAAGTATTTTTGTTTACCATGTTTGCATTTTTTTCTAACATATTTAGGTTTTTCTTCCGACATCTTTATAATATTTTTGATTTGTCAAATAAATCAAATTTTTCATAATATGCACCCGGCTAATTTATTAGTTAAATGATGTTTTAAAAATGTGTTTTGTAAATCAAAGAAGATAGTAAGAACTATATTACAAAATTCTAAACTCTCCGACATTTTTGACAATCTATAAATTTTCAAAAAATGCTTATTTGTGATTTTCTCAAAATTTTTTTCTTATAGTAAGATATAACGACACATGACAGGAGGGGGGCTTATGCAATTAGTCGCTTATGGCGCACAAGATGTTTATTTAACTGGTAATCCTCAGATCACATTTTTTAAAGTGGTGTATCGCCGCCACACCAACTTCGCCATGGAGTCCATTGAGAACCCTTTCAATGGTGCCCCTAACTTCGGTAAGAAGGTGACTTGCACTATCCAACGTAACGGTGATTTAATCCACCGCATGTACCTGCAAGCCACTCTACCTCAGGTGAAGCTGCAATCCACTGATGGTTCTGGCGCTCAATTCCGCTGGCTCAACTGGATCGGTCACAACTTAATCGACTACGTAGAAATCGAAATCGGTGGTCAACGTATCGATAAGCACTATGGTGACTGGCTACACATCTGGAACGAGCTAACCCAAGAGCCTGGTAAACAAGCCGGCTATGCCAAGATGGTAGGTAACGTCCCTGAACTAACCAACCTCTGCTACCAAGGTGGTAACAACTGTGACAATGACTGCTATGCTGGGGAACCTCTAACTTCTGAGGCTGTTACTAGCTGCACTCCTATGTACACTCTGTACATCCCTCTACAGTTCTGGTTCTGCCGCAACCCTGGTTTAGCTTTACCTCTAATTGCTCTCCAATACCACGAGGTACGTATCAACTTAGAGTTCAACACTCTAAACAACCTCTGCTGGGACTATGCAACTGGTGGTGACAGACACGCCATCCGCAACCGTGTTGGCCAATGCGGTCTAGCCGCTGCCTCCCTCTATGTAGACTACATCTACCTAGATACTGATGAGCGCCGCAAGTTCGCCCAAGTCAGCCACGAGTACCTAATCGATGTATTACAATTCACTGGCGGTGAATCCATCACCAGCTCCAGCAACAAGCTCAAGCTCAACTTCAACCACCCTGTGAAGGAGCTTGTATGGGTTGTACAACGCGATTCATTCGTAAGCTGCCAAGATGATGTAATTGATCCTTGGAAGGGTCAACAACCATTCAACTACTCTGATTGGTGGGATCGCTGCGTGCTCGAGTCTGGTTACTCCGTGACTCGTGTAGAAGGTATGGCTGGTAAGAACCCTGTAATCACTGCATTACTACAACTCAACGGCCACGACCGATTCCAAGTGCGTGATGGTAACTACTTCAACTGGGTGCAACCTTACCAACACCACACTAACATCCCTGCAGTTGGTATCAACGTGTACAGCTTTGCTCTACAACCTGAACAACACCAACCCAGCGGTACTTGCAACTTATCCCGTATCGACAACACCACTCTGCTCCTAACTGTGAGCAACAACGCTGTTGGTAACGATAAGAGCTCCACTGTACGTGTGTATGCAACTAACTACAACGTACTACGCATCATGAGCGGTATGGGTGGTCTAGCCTACAGCAACTAAGCAGCTTTGCTACTTATTTGTATTACATTTTTATAAAACAATAAATAATTAAATATACTTAAAATATCATAAATATAATATTAGTAGAATAATATATTTATGATAATTATTAATACTTTAAAATGATATATTTATGATAATTATTAATACTTTAAAATGATATATTATGATATAAGTGTGTATTTTATATTATAATATATATGTACATTATGTATATATATACGACATGTTTGACGATCATTATATTGAATGGAGAAATTCAAGAGTAAATTGTTTATTACAATATATTAATAAGGATTATTTTATACGAAAAACATTATTAGAACTAGGGTGTGGATACGCTGATTTAGGTAATATTTTTTATAATTTAGGGTGTATTGTAACTAGTTCTGATGCACGCAAAGAATACTTAGATATTGTTAATTCTAGATATCCATTAATTAATACAATGTTATTAGATGCTGATAAGGATATTATTAATAATAAATATGATATAATATTACATTGGGGGTTATTATATCACCTTAATAGTATTGAACAGCATTTAAATAACGTATGTAATAAATGTAATATATTATTATTAGAAACAGAAGTATTAGATAGTAATGAAAGTATATTTATAAATACAACCGAAAGTGGATATGATCAAGCATATAATGGTTCTGGTATACGGCCTAGTGCAAGATATATTGAAAATATATTAGAAAAAAATAATTTTAATTATATTATGATAACAGATAATTTATTAAATGCTAATATCCATAAATATGATTGGATTATACAGAATACGAATACATGGTCACATGGTTTAAGAAGATTTTGGATATGTTGGAATAAAAATATTGAAAGCCCTATTAAATAATATTAATTGTGTTTTATAATTAAATTAATAAATATCTTGTATTATAAATGAGTTCTTGGATTAATTATAATAGTATATTAATACATAAACGTAAACTATTAGAAAAACAAATTCAGCAAAATACATATATAAATAATATTGTAAAAAAAGAAATCCCTGAAATTAAACAAAAATTAAATAAAGATAATATTACAATAATATTACAAGGTATAATATGTGATAATATTAATATTTTAGATACAATAGCAGAGTATATTAATTATGGTAAAATTATACTTTCAATTTATAAAAATAAAACAGATCCTAATATATTAAATGCTATAAATAATAATTATCCATCTGTTTTAATTATTGATAATAATATAGGTGAATATGACTTAGAATATTATAATTTATTATATAATACAGATATATATGATAAATATATTAATAATATACCAATTAAACATATTTTTTATCAAATTAAATCTATGATAAATGTATTTAAGTATGTTAATACAGAATATATTATTAAATTTAGAATAGATCATTATATTTCAAATTTATCAAATTTTATAGAATGTTGTATTAATACTAATAAAATAGTATCATCATCATATTTTATAAGAGGATTTAGTCAATATAAATATCATATTAGTGATTGTTTATTTGGATGTAAAAGTGTGGTTATAGAACAAATATATAATTTAGCATATAATAATTTTATTAATAATATTAATTTAGTAATTCCAGAAGTAATATTATGGTACTCATATATTTATAATATATATAATAATATTGATTCAATAAATGATGTTAATAAATATGCAGAATTATTATCAAATATATTTTATATATATCCTATTAATTTTCATAATAATTATAATATTAAATTATCTAAAACTGTACGTAATGAAATTGTAGATTATACTGAATATAGTAATTATAATATTATTACTAAGTTTATAGATGTTCCTAAAACAACTAAGGATTATTTTATTAAAGGAATAGATATTAAATAATACGGATATATATTATGTGTTAAAAATATAAATATTAAAATATCTCTATTTTTAGAATATAAATATGAATATAATAATTCCCTTATGTGGAATTAGTAAACGTTTTACAGATAATGGATATACAGAACCAAAATGTTTAATTAAAATATTTGAAAAAGAAATGATTATTCATGTATTGGATTGTATTGAACAAATAAATAATAATATATTTATTATTTATCATAAAGATTTAGATAATTTTAATTTTTTAGAATTAATTCATCAGTATAATAATAAAATAGTATTAATATGTTTAGATAAAAGAACAAGAGGTGCTGCTGAAACTGTATATTTAGGTATTGATAAAATAATTAATAGTAAAATATATAACTATGATTTAAATACATTAATTATAGATTGTGATACAATATATAATACAAATATAATAAAAAAAATTAAAAATATAAATAATAATAGTGTTATATATTTTGAAGATAATGAAGATAACCCAATATATTCTTATATATTATTTAATGAAAATAATATTATTACAAATATTATAGAAAAAGAGAAAATTAGTAATTATGCTAATACAGGGGCTTATTATTTTAATAATATCTATGAATTGTATGATGCATGCAAATTTATAATTGATAATAATATTACATTTAAAAATGAATACTATATGTCTTGTGTAATTAAATATATGATAGATAATAAATATATATTTAATGCAATTAAAATTAATAAAAACTATTATATATCAGTAGGTACGCCTTATGATTTAGAAAAATACATTAATAATACAAATGCATATTTATTTGATTTAGATGGTACTATTGTAAAAACCGATAATATATATTTTAAAGTATGGTATGATATATTATTAGAATATAATATTGTATTAACACTTAATATTTATAAACAATATATTCAAGGTCATTCTGATAGTTATGCATTAGATAATTTAAATATTAATAAAGATTATTATAATTTAGATGATATATCATTTAAAAAGGATATATTATTTATAAAATATTCAGATAATATTGAATTAATTGAAGGTGCATATAATTTTATAAAAAAAATAAAAAAAACAGGTAATAGAATATGTATTGTAACAAATTGTAATAAATTATCAGCCGAATGTATAATAAATAAAACAAAATTATATAAATATATTGATTATCTAATAACTTCAAATGATGTTGATAAACCAAAACCAAACCCAGATCCATATATTAAAGCAATGAAATTACTTAATGTACAATCTAATAAATGTATTATTTTTGAAGATTCTAAAACAGGATTAATTAGCGCTCTATCTACATTTCCTAAAAAGGTAATAGGAATTAATTCAAATGATAATTATTCTATATTATCTGAAATGAATATTAAACATATATTAAATAATTATAATGATATTAATATGCATTTAATTAGTGAAACAACTGTATACGATGAGTTATATAATATGATTTATAAATCTTTAATTAATAGATATGATATTAAATCTATTGATATTGATAATAATAAATTAAAAGGTGGATATATATCAGATGTTATTAAAATAAAAATTAATCTTACAAATAATAATTCAATAGATACTGTATTAAAATATGAAAATACATATAATACTGCAATGACTAAAATGGCTTATAGTCTCAATTTATTTAATAGAGAATATTATTTTTATGAAAACATTAGTAGCTATATAAATATTAATATACCAAAATATATTGGTACAATTAAAGATAATAATTTTATATCAAAAGGTATAATATTAGAAAATTTAAATAATAATTGTATATTAAACTTAGATTTAAATAAAGAATCAATTGACGTATCCTTAAAAATTATAGAAGAATGTGCAAAAATGCATTCATTATTTTGGAATAAACCTTTATCTCTTTCATTTAAAGATCTTAAAAAGCATAATGATTTATTATTTAATCCTGTTTGGAGTAATTTTATTAAAGAAAAATGGCCTTTATTTATAAATAAATGGAATGCTATTATTCCTAAAAATATATTAACTAAGTTTGAATATATTATAAATAATTTTACTGAAATACAAGAATATCTAAGTAATGATAATTTAACATTATGTCACGGCGATATTAAATCTGCAAATATTTTTTATAATAAAACTCAAAATGGTTATATTCCATATTTTATAGACTGGCAATATATAATTCAAGGAAAAGGTATTCAAGATATTGTATTTTTTATGATAGAAAGTTTTGATATAGAACATATAACAACATATGCAGCTTTATTTAAAAATTATTATTATATTAAGTTAAAAGAATTTGGTGTTCAACAATATACTATAGAACAATATAATAAAGATTTTGAATATTCAATATATTATTTTCCAATATTTGTAGCAATCTGGTTTGGAACAACATTAGAAGACGAATTAATTGATTCATCTTTTCCTTTTATTTTTATAAAAAAATTAATACATTTTATGGAATTGTTTAGTTAATAACAGCATTATTAATTTTATCAGCAATTCCTCTTATATCATCCTCCTTTATACCTTTTGTAGTTATAGCAGGAACTCCAATCCGTATACCGCTTGGGTTTAATGCAGACTTATCTCCTGGAATTGTATTTTTATTTACAGATATTCCTGCAACTTCTAGACGCCTTTCAGCTTCAGCTCCAGATATCCCTTTGTTTCTTAGATCAACTAGAAATAAATGATTATCAGTCCCCCCTGTTACAATATTAAATCCTTTTTCTTCTAGGGAGGAACAAAGTGCTCGTGCATTTTTACGGACTTGTTCCATATATTCTCGAAATTCAGGAGTTGCAACCTCTTTCAGCTGTGTAGCTACTGCCGCAATCTGATTCTGATGAGGGCCACCTTGTAATCCAGGAAATACTGCATCATTAATCTGTCTTTCTAGGCCCTTCTTGAAAAATATCATGCCTGCACGTGGCCCTCTCAGAGTTTTATGCGTAGTTGTTGTAACTACATCACAGTAATCAAATGGACTTTTCATTAACCCTGTTGCGACAAATCCACTAATATGGGCAATATCTGCCATTAAATATGCCCCATGTTTATTAGCAACTTTTCTGAATCGTTCATAATCAAAATCACGAGAGTATGCACTTGCACCACAAATAATTAGACGTGGTCTGACAGCATCTGCTAGTTGTTCCATACCATCATAATCTATTAAGCCATCTAGTCCAACTTTGTATGGTACTGATTCATAAAAAACAGAAGTACCTGATACACGACGTTTAGCAGTCATAAATCCGTGAGTAAGATGTCCGCCACTTGGTAAATCTAGACCCATAATCCGATCGTGAGGATTTAGGAGTCCAAGATATACAGCCATATTAGCAACACTTCCAGAGTATGGTTGTACATTTACTCCCCACACAGCAGGATCAAGGCCGAAGGCTTTAAGTGCCCGCTGTTGGCATAGAGTTTCAATCTGATCGATATATTGATTACCCCCATAATAGCGTTTACCAGGCAGGCCTTCAGAATATTTATTTGTTAAACAAGATCCAAGGCAATCTAGGACAGCTTGTGAAGTGAAATTTTCGGATGCAATTAGTTCAATATCGTGCTCTTGTCTTTCACGTTCTTTCTCAATTAATGCAAACAGTTCAGGATCCGCATCTTTTAACGGAGTATTCATTATATATCTCAAGTATATTTTATTCTTTAGGTATAGAATGACTAAAGTTTCATATACTATAATCTTAACATTAGTAATCTTAATAATATTAATGATAGGATTTAATAAGGCAAAAGTAGAAACATTTGGAATGTCACCTGGTACAATGACACAATTATCAACATCTCACGTTCCGACTGAACAGGATTTATATGAAATTAAAGAGGAAAATGAACGTGTTAAAAGAGATATTGCAAATATGACTGAAGGAAATTCATATAGTATTGTATAGATTTTTATAATAATCTGATTCCCATACAATATTTGGCGGGCCATCAGGATAGGATTCGTATGGAACGGAGTTTTGCGTTGGTTTTTCCAACTCCAGGAGTTTTTTCAGAGAATGGAGCCTGCGTAAAATAGGATTCCTAACTCCTCGGAATTCTGTACGTCCTAATTGTTTCCATTTCCATTCAATTTGCAAAGCAGATTTCCATTCAGGAATTCCTGATATATAACAAATCCTATTCCAGACTTCTCCCTGTGCAACTCTGATTCCAGTCGCCCTAGCACCACCCGATATCTCCTTATTATGTTGTCTTAAGCGTCTATCAATATCAACTGTTGCACCAACATATGTCTTTTCAGACTCTGTAGATAATAAATAGCAATATGGCATTTACTATTTCTTATTAGACTTAATATCCTTAAATGTTTCATCAACTTTAGGAGTTTCATCAACTTTAGGGGTTTTTTCAACTTTAGGAGTTTCATCAACTTTAGGAGTTTCATCAACTTTAGGAGTTTCATCGATTATTTTAGGAATCATTTCAGTAATTAACCCTTTTAGTAAATGTATAATATCAGTTTTGGAAAGTATAGGAGATTGTTCTTTAGTAGGCATTTCATTAACAATAGCGTGAATTGTATTTTTATCTCTTAGTAAAAATGCATTGAATGTTTGAAAAAGGACTTCTAACACAATATCTTTAATATTATCACGACTTAAAATTTCAGGAGTTACTGGTTCTGATGTTGTTTGTATTGTCGTAGTATTATCAATTATAACATTTTGTATAGGTTGAGATATATTTTCATTAGAAATATATGGGGGATTAGGTATAATACGTGAACCTCTATTAAATCCGGAATTATGAAGCCAAGAAGACATTATATAATATCTTAAATATATTTAATAGTTATTATTAAACCCATAGCTTAAAGTAATTTATATAATAGAATAATAAATGAAAGTCTTAGTATTTGGTGCAAAAGGATGGATTGGTTCACAATTCATTTTAAATACACGTCACGAGGTATTTATTGCTAAGTCAAGGCCAGAAAATTTTGAGCAATGCTTTGATGAAATTGAACAAATAAATCCTGATACAGTTATTTCCTTTATTGGAAGAACATATGGCAAAGATGCATCTGGAAATATGATTCCTACAATTGATTATTTAGAGCAACCTGGGAAGTTAAAGGAAAATATGAGAGATAATTTCTATGCACCTTATAATTTAGCAT
>JACCDH010600397.1_pt1 | contig 24905 bp, 17 predicted proteins | sample 7442481 | NCBI WGS metagenome assembly JACCDH01 (sample SAMN15323433, study PRJNA562643) | freshwater metagenome | isolation source: river surface water | place: USA:Blue River Watershed | collected 2017-08-15
AGACAATCCTCCGGTATCAAAAACAACCCCCTTACCCACTAGAACCAAAGGCTTCTTGTTGCTTGCCTTAGCAGGTTTGTATTCCATGATGGTGAAGGTTGGGGGGTCAATAGAGCCCTTGTTCACTCCCAATAATCCTCCCATTTTCAGCGACTCAATTTGCTTCTTGTGCAAGACTTTCACGGTAAACCCAGCCTCTTTTCCCAATCTCACCGCCTCCTTAGACAATTGCTCAGCCGTTAAAAAAGAAACAGGTTCATTGACCAAAGTACGCGCCGCGTGATTGGCATTGACAACTCCATACAATTCTCGCTGCTTTGCTTCTGTTAGATGCGTATCCTGAATATACATTTGCTCCAAGGACAGCGCACGCTCTTTGGCATTGGTATAATATTTATTGAACTTGTAATTTCCAAGTGCCATTCCTTCAGCAAAAGCGTAACTTATTTTCTCATCTACACCTTCTCCTTTTACCAAGACAGCACCTTGTTTGTTGGCGTTGGCCACTGACTGAATTTCATTTCCCTTTCCTCTCCATTTCTCCAATGTTCTGGCAGAAAGGTCTCCATTGTCAGCAAAATAAAAATACTCCCACTTGCCCAAACCTTGAATCAATACTGCATCCCTTTTGCTCTTTCTCTCGGCCAATAGATGTTCCTGAATCGGTTTGCTCAGTGACTTGAACACATTTGATTTCTCGTTGTTCCATAGGACAACAATAATATTGGATTCTGTTTTATTCTGCTTGGCCATGATTAATTATTTAAAAATTACTCTTTTTGTAGATTGCTTGTTGTCCGATTTCACCATCAACATGTATAACCCAGCGGTTTGATGCGGTAAGGTATACTTCAGGTGGGCATTGGGTGCGCTATTAAAAGGATGGGACCATACCAGTTGGCCCAATGCGTCATACAATTCGAACCTTCCATTCTGAGCCTTAATCCAGTCCGTCTCAATGGTCATATCCTCATGGGCCGGGTTGGGGTACACGGACCAATTTTGAAAAGACAAATCTTCCAAAATCCCTGCACCTTCTTGACCGTACACATTGATGTCGTCGATGTACAAGTTGTTTCCGCCTTTGGCGACAAATTCAAATTTCACTTGAAAATGATCTGACATGTAGTTGGGATTAGAAATGAGGACAACATTAGACCCCCACTGATCTTGACCAGAAGGAACAAAATTTCCATCCGTGTCTGGAGCGGTAGCCAAGTTAGAAATTCCCTGATGTATTTTGACCAAACCCCAATTCTGACCACAATCGGCAGATGCGCTGATTCTAAAACGATCATTGGTATTGACCGTCTTATTGGCCCAAGCCCATTTGTAGGAAATATAAATGGTGTCTCTACCTGACATGTCGTAAGGTGCTGAAATCAACTCATCTCTGCTATCAATAATGCTCACTGTTGAATTCAGCAATCGCAAAGATTTGGTGCCTGAATAAGAAACATTGTTCACCACACCATAACCAGCATCACCCATTTGATTCCAAACAGACCATCTATCTGTATTGGGCCATGCTTCTTCAAATCCCTCCCAAATAGGGGCCTCCAGGGTGGGTGCTTGAAACACATGAATCAAATTGGTTTTTACTTTGGTTAAGCTTCCTGTGTTATTGCCCACCACCAAGGTTACGGTGTAAATGCCCGGTTGCTCATAAGTATGAATTGGATTTTGATGGATATTGGGATCCGTTCCAGATAGGGTATTACCATCACCAAAATTCCAATTCCAAGTTGTTGGCGCATTGTAGCTATTGTCATTAAATGCAATATTTTCACCTGCACAGATAACCACTTTATCAACTTCAAAATCTGCCACACACATTGAAGGACTTGAAACGCCTGTGGCTGCTAGGTTGGATGCGGTGATCAATTGATTCCGCTGTGCAACAGACGAAGTCAAAGCAGCACGCATTCTCTCGGCCTGTCCAATGGTAAACATTCGAGAGCAATAACTATACTCCATGTAATTTTGAACATTGTCAAGAGCACTGCCACAACTGGCTCCTTGCAAATTACAAGAAGTCCATCCGATGGTCAAAGGTGTATCTTCTACATCGTCATCGATATCACAATTTGAAGCAAGGGCTGGCTCATTTCCATCTCCCCAAGTATGCTTGAGATTAAGCCAGTGACCGGCCTCATGGGTCAAGGTTCTTGACTTTTGTACCGAACTCGTACCGATTGCCCCTACATAATCTGAGCGTACTACTATTCCATCGGTATCAGCTCCCCAGTTGCCGGCTACATTGGGCGGTAGATTTGAATATCCTGCCGCGCCATTTGCATTTTGTACAACCCAAATGTTCAGGTATTCATTTCTTGGCCACATAATCAAGTCTTTTACTTGCTGATCACCTACTGTGGTCAAATCACTCACCGTTCGGGTGATTCCTGAAGTGCAATTTCCATTGGGGTCTTTGGTGGCCAGTTTGAATTCAATCCCAGCATCGGCAACCAACTGATCAAAGGCATCCACTACAATGACCGTATCACTATTCATCTTACGGAAATCCCGGTTTAGGATAGCCAAGCCATCCAAAATCTGATCGTCAGAGATGTTCTCAGAACCGTAATTGTGTACCACATGGAAAACAACTGGAATGGTGTAAATGGTCTGACCACCTCGTGATTCCTGAAAATTACGGGTATACTCCTCTAAATAGGCCGCAGCATTGCGCGCTTGATTTCTGTATTCTGGGTGCTTTTCAAACAATTCATCCAGCGCGTGAACCTGTCCGCAAGGATGCTCATGCTGTGCCACCGCTGCAATGGCGCAAAGCCATCCCAGTATAAAAAAAAGTTTCTTCATCGTTTCAATTTTGCAGGTCAACAAAAATATCGGAAATTGAGGCTGCACAATGGATTTTTTTGGTTAAATACACGTATTTTCGCAAACCGCAAATTGGGGTAAACTATGGATCACATTCGGAATTTTTGCATTATCGCTCACATTGACCACGGGAAAAGTACCTTGGCTGATCGCCTTTTACAGGTTACCAAAACCATTGATGATCGAAAATTGGTGGCCCAGACCCTAGATGACATGGATTTGGAGCGCGAAAAAGGAATTACCATTAAAGCGCATGCCATTCAAATGAACCATGAGCACAAGGGTAAAAAATACACCCTCAATTTGATTGACACACCAGGGCACGTTGACTTTAGCTATGAAGTATCTCGATCCATCGCCTCATGCGAAGGAGCTTTGCTCATTGTTGATTGCACCCAAGGAATTCAAGCGCAGACCATTTCCAATTTGTATTTGGCGATGGAACACGATTTGACCATCATCCCCATTTTGAATAAAATTGACCTGCCCAACGCAGAACCAGAATTGGTGAAAGACCAGGTGGTTGAATTGTTGGGTTGTGAAAGAGATGAGATTCTCATTGCTTCTGGAAAAACAGGGCAAGGAGTTGATTTGATTTTGGAAGCGATTTGTGAGCGTGTTCCACCTCCCAAAGGCGATCCTGCCGCGCCACTTCAAGCCATGATTTTTGATTCCGTATTCAATTCATTCCGCGGAATCATTGCGTACTACAAAATTTTAAATGGCACCATCAAAAAAGGTGACAAAGTAAAATTCATGAGCAATGGCCGTGAATATTTTGCAGACGAAATTGGTTCATTGGGTTTGGATTTGATACCCCGATCAGAAGTGAAAGCGGGTGATGTAGGATATATCATTTCTGGTATAAAAACCGCATCCGAGGTTAAGGTGGGAGACACCATCACCACAACAGCCAATCCCTGTTTGGAGGCTGTGAAAGGATTTGAAGACGTGAAACCCATGGTATTTGCGGGTGTTTACCCTGTTGATACAGATGAATACGAAGAGCTTCGCGCAAGCATGGAAAAGCTCCAGTTAAATGATGCCTCTTTGGTATTTGAGCCTGAGAGTTCAGCTGCATTGGGATTTGGATTCCGATGTGGATTCCTGGGTATGCTGCACATGGAAATCATTCAAGAACGTTTGGAACGCGAGTTCAACATGACAGTGATTACCACTGTTCCCAACGTTAGCTATATCGCTTATTTGAAGGATGGTACACAGCATGAAATTCATAACCCTTCCGAATTGCCCGACCCCAACAAGCTGGAATATGTAGAAGAGCCCTATATCAAGGCGCAAGTGATTACCAAATCCGATTACATTGGCGCCATCATGACGCTATGCATTGAAAAAAGAGGCATGCTCACCAATCAGGTTTACTTGACTTCTGACAGAATTGAATTGACTTTCGAAATGCCTTTGGCAGAAATTGTGTTTGATTTTTATGATCGCTTGAAGACCATTTCCAAGGGATACGCGTCATTTGATTATTTCCCGATTGGTATGCAACAGTCTGACTTGGTAAAAATGGACATCTTGTTGAATGGCGATCAAGTAGACGCATTGAGTGCATTGATTCATAGAGATCACGCTTTTGATTTGGGTAAAAAGATTTGCATCAAATTGCGTGAATTGATCCCCAGACAGCAATTTGAAATCGCTTTGCAAGCAGCCATTGGCGCTAAAATCATCGCCAGAGAAACCATCAAAGCTTTGCGCAAGGACGTAACAGCCAAGTGTTATGGTGGAGATATTTCTCGTAAAAGAAAGTTGTTAGAAAAACAAAAAGAAGGAAAAAAGAGAATGCGTCAAGTAGGGTCTGTAGAAGTTCCGCAAGAAGCATTTTTGGCGGTGTTGAAACTGAATTCGTAATTGAAGAAAACTTATTGTTTCCATGCATAAGCCCTCCACCTGTGAGGGCTTATCTTTGAGACATGATCTCACAGAACCATCCCAAGAAACTTTTTCTACTTGATGCCTACGCATTGATTTTTCGCGCTTACTACGCATTTATTCGCAGCCCCAGAATATCATCCAAGGGACTAAATACATCTGCCATGTTTGGATTCACCAATGTCTTGTTGGACATCATGCGCAATGAAAAACCTTCCCACATGGCTGTTGTCTTTGACGCGCCTGCGCAAACCCTTCGTGAAATCGATTATGAGGCTTACAAGGCCAATCGTGAGGAAACTCCTGAAGACATCAAACTCAGTGTTCCTTACATCATGCAAATCATTGAAGCTTTTAATATTCCGATCTTGATGAAAGAAGGATATGAGGCCGATGACGTGGTGGGGACCTTTGCTAAAATTGCAGAGAAAGAGGGTTTTTTGACTTACATGATGACCAGCGATAAAGATTATGGTCAATTGGTTTCAGAAAATATTTTTGTTTACAAACCCGGATATCAAGGTGGTCCTGCCGAGATATTGGGTATTCCTGAGGTTTTGGAAAAATTCAAAATTGAAAGAATCGATCAAGTGATAGACATTTTGGGGATGATGGGAGATGCTGTGGACAATATACCCGGAATACCAGGTGTTGGTGAAAAAACAGCCCAGAAATTGGTGAAAGAATTTGGATCATTGGAAGGGCTTTTGGAAAATACCCATCAATTAAAAGGAAAACTCAAAGAGAATGTCGAACAATATAAAGATCAAGCCATTCTGTCCAAAAAATTGGCAACCATTATTTTAGATGCGCCAGTTCCTTTTGATGAAGAGCAGATGCGCTTGAAGGAATGGAACAAAGAAAAACTAAAGGAGATCCTAGAAGATTTGGAGTTTAGGACTTTGAGTAAGCGCATATTGGGAGAGGAACCCGCTGATCCCATACAAGGAGAGCTTTTTGCTGTGGAAAGCCATGATGCTCCTGCTCCAGTAATGTGCAAGACCATCTTAGATGTTGAACATGAATACCACCTGATTCAAACCAAAGAGGAATGCCATCAACTGATCGAAAAACTAATGGCCGCTACACAATATTGTTTTGATACAGAAACATCAGATCTGAATACATTCTCTTGCCGTCTTGTAGGCCTTTCATTTTCCTTTAAAAAAGGAACGGCATATTATGTGCATCTCCCAGAAGATAGAGCACATGCACAAGAATGGCTACAACTATTTCAACCCGTATTACAAGATCCCTGTAAAACTCTTATAGGACATAACATCAAATTTGATTTGAAAGCAATGCGCCAATACGGAATTGACTTAAAAAACAACTTGTTTGACACCATGATTGCGCATTACCTTCTGCATCCAGACGGTAAGCATGGAATGGACGAAGTTTCGGAAAAATTGTTATGTTACACTCCCATCAGTATCGAAACGCTCATTGGAAAAAAAGGGAAAGACCAAGGAAGCATGAGCACATTAAGCGCAATAGAAATTTCCGATTACGCTTGTGAAGATGCCGACATCACGTATCAACTTTTTGAAATTCTTCAACCACAGCTAGAAAAGGAAGGGCTGATGGGATTATTCAAAGATGTTGAAATGCCATTGATGCCCATACTGGCTGATATGGAATGGGAAGGGATTAAAATTGAAATTCCATTTCTTGAAGTTTATTCACAAGAATTGGAGAAGGACATCACCATTATCGAAAAAGAAATTTTTGAATTGGCAGGAGAAACATTCAACATGGATTCACCCAAGCAATTGGGACCAATACTTTTTGAAAAATTAAAAATCACCGACGAGATTAAAAAAACCAAAACGGGACAATACAGCACTGCTGAGGATGTATTGTCCAAATACATTCATAGCCACCCAATCGTTGCCAAGATTTTAGATTATCGGGAATTAAGAAAACTCAAATCAACCTATGTCGATGCCATTCCAGCGTTGGTTCAAAATACAACAGGACGATTGCATACTTCTTTCATGCAAACAGTTGCTGCAACCGGAAGATTGAGTTCCAATAATCCCAACATTCAAAACATCCCCATCAGAACTGAGAAAGGAAGACGAATTCGCAAAGCATTTGTAGCTAGAGATGAGCAACACATCATTCTCAGTGCAGACTATTCTCAAATTGAATTGCGGGTGATTGCTAGCATGAGTGAAGATCCGAATATGTGCGAGGCATTTAAAATTGGTGCAGATGTGCATCAGGCCACAGCGTCCAAGGTATTCCATGTTTCAATGGAGGAAGTAACCAAAGAGATGCGAAGCAAGGCCAAGGCGGTAAATTTTGGAATCATCTATGGACAGGGCGCTTTTGGCCTCGCTCAAAATTTAGGCATCAGCCGAACCGAGGCCAAAGAAATCATCGACTCCTATTTTCAACAGTTTTCAACGCTCAAAAATTTCCAATCGGATCAAATTGACAGAGCCAAACAAACGGGTTATGTGTCTACATTGCTTGGTCGTAAAAGACAACTTCCAGACATCAATAGCAAGAACGCTATTGTAAGGGGATTTGCGGAAAGAAATGCCATTAATGCACCCATTCAAGGTTCTGCAGCAGACATCATCAAATTGGCTATGATCAAGATATATCAAGCCTTTCAAACGCACCAATTGAAATCCAAAATGATTTTACAAGTGCATGACGAATTGGTATTTGACGTACTGAAAGATGAATTGAATCAAGTCAAATCCATTGTTGAAGAGTGTATGGCCAAAGCCTATACCTTGAATGTCCCACTTCTTGCTGAAGCAGGTGTTGGCGACAATTGGCTTGAGGCGCATTGATGCTACTTTTTTACAATTGTTGGTAAGTCCAACTTTGGACATGGAGGACTCTTTGCTTACTTTGTAGCATAGAGAAAATTGCTATGAATGTACTTGTTTTAGGATCCGGCGGAAGAGAAAACGCCATTTGTTGGAAAATTTCCCAAAGCTCACTTTTGAGAAGCTTATACATTGCTCCCGGTAATGGCGGCACTGGTCAATATGGGGAAAACGTCAACATTGACCCATGCGATTTCAAAGCTGTCAAGAAATTGGTCGTTGAGAAGAATATTCAAATGGTCATTGTTGGTCCTGAAACCCCTCTGGTAGAAGGCATAGTAGACTTTTTTGAGTCAGACAAACATTTGAAAGATGTGTCCATCATTGGACCAAACAAATACAGTTCGCAATTAGAAGGAAGTAAAAAGTTTGCCAAGGAATTCATGATTCGTCACAACATTCCCACGGCCAAATATGCTTCTTTTGATTCATCACAAATCAAAGAGGCCCAAGCATTCATTGACACCATCAAAAAAACTGTTGTATTAAAAGCCGACGGATTGGCTGCGGGAAAGGGCGTATTGATTTTGGATGACCACAAAGAAGCGAAAAAAGAAGTTGAGAAAATGTTATCCGGTAAAGCTTTTGGAGATGCTGGGAAAACAGTGGTGATTGAAGAGTTTTTAAAAGGCATTGAATGTTCTGCCTTCATCATTACAGACGGACAATCGTACAAAATACTACCTGAAGCCAAAGATTACAAACGCATCGGTGAAGGAGACACAGGGTTGAATACAGGAGGAATGGGGGCCATTTCACCTGTCCCTTTTTGCACTCCTGAATTTTTGGATAAAATCGAAACCCAAGTCATTATTCCCACAATGAAGGGGCTTCAAGCCGACGCAATGAAATACAAAGGGTTCATTTTCTTCGGTATCATGAAAGTGGGTAACGAGCCATTTGTCATTGAATACAACTGTCGATTAGGGGATCCAGAGACAGAAGTCATTTTGCCTCGTTTAAAATCTGACTTGCTCAACTTATTTGAAGGTGTTGCCACCAATACACTTGGTGAGTGCGATTTGTACTTTGATGAGCGCTCTGCCGCTGCGATAATGTTGGTTTCAGATGGCTATCCTGAAGCTTATGATAAGGGAAAAGAAATCAAAGGTCTAGAGGAAATTACCGATAGTTATGTTTTCCATGCTGGCACAAAAATAAGCGGCAAGGAAAATAAATTGATTACAAATGGAGGCCGCGTCTTGGCTATAACCTCATTAGCATACCGTATGGAAGACGCCACCTTTGCTAGTCTAAAGAATGCGGCTTTGGTTCGGTACAGCAACAAATATTACAGAAAAGACATAGGGGAAGATTTATTGAAATTCAGCAACAAATAATCACATATTAGTTTGATTGCTTGTCATTTCTTTTCTTCTCTTTTTTCTTGAACAGCGACTTGAGGGATTTCCAATACTTTTTAATGGAGAAGGTTTTCTTTTCTTCCAGATACATATAAGCATTGTATCCGTAATGATAATGATAACCTAAACCATAACCGTATCCATAACCATAGCTCTTGGCCCTAGAATAGTCTTGTCCGTTGAGAATTAACGCTAGATTAACGAAGCGTTTGTCCTTGTTCATAGTATCAAGGATTTTCAGTGCACGCTTGTCTAAATATCCCGCTCTGACTACAAACAATGTGGCATCGGCCAAATGACTAATCAATAAGGTATCCGCAACAATTCCCACTGGTGCTGTATCCGCAATGATGTAATCATAATGGTCTTTCAGACTTTCAAATACATCAGCCACACCTTTGCGCATTAATATTTCAGAAGGGTTGGGGGGGATTGGCCCAGACAACAAAATGTCAAACGGAAAACCTGTGCTGTCCGCAGGAATTAAGAAATCCTTAAATTGTAAAGTATCATCATTGATTAAATTCACCAACCCTTTATTGGAGACTGTTAAACCAAGGTAATCGGCAATTTTTGGATGCCTCAAATCTGTACCCAACAACAATACTCTCTTACCCAACAATCCAAAGGAAGCTGCAAGGTTTATAGAGATAAAAGATTTCCCTTCTTTACTGATGGTGGATGTAATAAAAATCAATTTTGCCTTGTCTTTTTTGCCCTCAGAGATGAACTCCACATTTGTCCTGAGCATTCTAAAAGCTTCGGCCACAGAACCCCGATCTTTATCGGATACAAATATTTGCTTTTCCTCGATGGCAAGAGGAATTTCACCCAAGAAAGGCAGCTTGAGAAAATCCAAGTCCAGTTTATCATGAACCTTGGTATCAAACAAACCGTAAATCATCAGTACAACTATTGGTAAAACAAAACCAACAATTAGTGCAAAAACAATGTAAATCTGACGACCTGGATTCACTGGGCTACCATTGGAATAGGCGTCATCAATGATCTTGGCATTCGCAACAGTAATGGCCTGCGCAAGATTCGATTCCTCTCTTTTCTGTAATAAATACAAATAAAGTTCCTCTTTGATTTGCTGCTGTCGGTAGATATCTCGGTATTCTCTTTCAAACTCTGGAACCTTAGAAATGCGTTCTATAACTTTATCCGATTGTTCAGCTAATTCCTTGTATTTGGTCTGATAAGTGGATTTAACCCTATTCAAGGTATTCATTAAAGTTGACCTTGCAGATGAAATCTCTTGGCTTAAACCTATGATTACCGGATTACGATCTCCTGAATAATACTCCAGTTTTTTCTTTTCAATAATGAGTTTATTGAATGCATTAATTTGATCATTCAGTGCCTCAGCTTCAAAACCCAAATTGTTGGGAATTACTTCATCTTTTTGGTATTTCTCTTTGAATTCTTCTTCCAACATCGACAGCAAATTGAGCTCGCTCCCAATTTTTATGAGTTCCGCCTCAATTCGATCACTTTTGTCCAAATAACTTTTTGCTTCAGAACTCAAATCCGTAAGCTTTCTATTTTGCTTGTAATTCTCAACAGCACCTTCGACATTATCCAATTCGCTGGTAATAAAATCAATTCTTTCAGCTATAAACTCAGAAGTGTTTTTGGAAATTAGATTCTTATCCAAAATGGCATCTTCGTTGTGCTGTACAATTAAGTTATTGATGAAGTCAATGGCCTTTTTGGGCGCTGCATCTCTTACTGTAATACTGATAACACTTGAACCGCTTCCAACGATTTGTATCTTCATTGAACTCAGATAATAGTTCGCACATGAAACTGTTGGAATAATGGTTATTCGGTAAGGCTTATTCAGTAAACTCAATGAAAAGAATCCTGTTTTGTTTAAAATCCAATTGGAACCTCCATTCATCTTTACTGTATCACCAAATGCAAATTCTCCTATCTTGTCTGAAGAACCATTTTTCATCAGAGAATACCGATTTACTGAAACAGGTTCTACAATCCAAGTACCTAAAAAATCTTTTTCATTCTTCTCATCAATCCGATTGAGCACCATTGGGGCATCCTCGTATTTCTGGTGATAAATAGGACGACCAAAAGTAAAGTAATTGACATTTAAATCTAAGTCTCTGACCACCCTTGACACCAAAGACCGTGAATGCAAAATCTGCATCTCGTTCTCCAAATTTTGGTTCTTATTGATGATTCCCAAATCCTGAAAGGCTGATAATTCATCAGCTAAAATTCCAGATCCAGACTGTTCCCCTCTGAATAAAACTGTGGCAGAAGCAACATACTGGGGGACTTCATATCGATGCAAAAGAAATCCGACCGAGACAGAAGTAAAAATACTTAGTACAAACCACTTCCAATAGGATAAATACTTAAAGAAAATTTCTTTAAATCTACTATTGTCTAATTCAAGATCCTCAGTGGTTGAAATATCGCTCACTAATTCAAAATTGAAATTAACAAACTACCAAATATTGACGTCATTGTAATAATAATCGCATTCCTTAAAGCAAACAATCCTGATGACGTTTGTCCTCGAGGTTTGGAAGGAGGCACATAAACGATATCATTCTGTCTGAGGTAAAAGCCTTCGTTTTCAAATAAACTTTTTTGGGTCAGGTCCAAATGATATTCCACACGCTTTCCGTTCACTTCTCTTACAACCAAAACATCATTTCTTTTTGCCATAGGTGTAATATCTCCTGCCATGCCCACCAAATCGATAATACTTGCCCTAGAATTGGGAACCAAAATTCTACCCGGATTTCTCACTTCTCCTAAAACAGTTATTTCAAAGTTTATAATTTTTACAGATACTGTTGGATCCTTGACAAATTGAACAAGTTTATCTCCGATGAGCTTTTCTACTTCCTCTATGGACATTCCTTCAACATTCAAATTCCCTACAAGCGGCAAGGATATAGAGTTTTGCTCGTCTATCAAATATCCATTCACTGCATTGCCATTTGAGCCCGACGCAGAACCAAGAAACCCATTGAACGGCTCAACGATTTCGTGATTCACAGAGTACACTTTAACGTCTAAAATATCACCTTTCTGACAAATCAAGAAGGGAGCTGGCTTAGACATTGGTGCAAAGTCACCTTGATTGAGTATCAATAGATTATTCTTGTTGGTACAGTTTGAAAAGTTGAAACAAAGAAGTACCAAAACCAATGACCTCATTGCCAGAACGAACAATCGATATAGTCTAATAGACTTCATTGAACAAAAATAGCAAAAACAACATTGCTTATGCACTTCTTTTTCGCATAAAAATAATGTTGAATAGTGCTTGAAAGAAAAATTTAAAATCAGTTGTAAATGGCCTCCGCTTCTTGGCTTCCAAATATTCCTTTTCTGCCTGAATCACTGCCGAAACTGAACTAGCTCTATTCAAGGAAATATAAGGGGGAATGCAACCTGGCTTGTATTGTATTCTTTCTTTTAGAAATTCAGGGTCAATATCTTGCGCATACCGCTCACTAATCGGACGCAGTCCAACCAATTTCATCTCACCTTTGAAAACGTTGATCAGCTGTGGTAATTCATCGATCCAATACTTTCGAAAAAACCTACCCCAAGGGGTTAATCGGAAATCATCTTTGGGTTTACCGGTTTGAGAATAACCATTTTGATTTATAATGTAGTCTTGAAGGTATTCAGCATATGGATGCATGGTACGAAACTTATAAACACCGATAATATTCCCATTTTTTCCCAAACGCCTCATTTTAAAAATTGGTCCATAACTGGGTTCCATATTGTAATCGGGGGCAGCTCGCTTACGGCAAACGACATACAACTCCCCTTCAATATTTCGATACTCCACCAATTCAAAACCACAACTATATAAACGTCCCAAGATCTCCGCTTTTGAAATCAATCTAATCTTGCCTCTGGTAAACCAAAAGAAAATTTTCTTCAAACCCCAGAGCTTCGGCATCACCCTTAAAAAAACAAATTCAAGGAAAAAATACATCTTCCCCAACATTGGGTAATTGGAAATTTGAAGTCTCTCTTTTCTACCAACGATGGTTTCTCCTCTGCAAATAAAAACATCACCTATTTCCAGAACAGCGTTCACCTCCTCAAAAAACTTATTGATGTAACGCATTTGATTGATTAATCCAAAGTTGACCAAAGCCTTTATCTTAATGGGATAGGATCGAACATTGAAATAATTGGTTGTGTCCAATTTCGCTGTGGCGTCACTATCCATGTCCGCATATTGCTCAATGAGTTTAATCGCTTCGGGATGAATATTTTCTAAATACTGCTTCAAAACTTTGAGCGAAAAAATAATATTAAACCTTTAACTCTATTTTTCAACGCTTGCGAACTCTTCTCCAACAACCAACCGGCAAAACCACTATGCCACCTTTGCGGATGAAAATTCATCATGCATTTTTTAGGGAATTTGCCTTCCCTAATAGCAAGGATTATTTCCTCTGTCGTATGAAAAGTAAGTGGGAATCTTGAATTGGCCATTTTGTCGCGAACACTAAACCGGTGACCATCCCACATCATCCCGGTGTCGGTTAAATAATACACTTCTTCCGTGTTCAAATCAAAGTATGGTTCTCCTATAATTCCGAGAGATCTATAATCATTCTCTTTCCATATTGCTTTGTTATCGAATCGACTTTTTGGACTGCCATGCATACAAATGGTTTTGACCTCTACAACCGTTCTAAACATTTTTAAATGATCCAAAAACAATTGATAGGCCTTATTTAGATCTCCACGAGCCAGATCCATTTCTTCATAGTGTAAACCAACTTCATGTCCCATTGATGCAATATCTTTCATCAACTGAGGATCATAACTTTGAGGAACCACTCTGAAATAATAGGTTCCCGTAATTCCCAACTCTCTTTGAATTTGAGCAAACAAAAATGAATGATATTTTCGATCATCCACATCATGACGCAAAATGATTACCTTTTCCTTAGGGTTTTCAATATAGTCACGATAAGTTTGAAATGAAAAACCCGCTTGAATAAGCGCACGTAGCAAATCCCTATAGACATTTATTGTGAAATCTCTCTGCAAGGTTCGAAATTTGAGTATAAAGATAACCAATCTTCACTTTTAAGCTCTTTCAATTTTATAAAATCAGGCTTCCATGTTGTTATTAAATGAATCATCATTTTTGAAGTGTCTAATTTATCCTCTCTCAAACGCAGGCACTCATCTCCCATAATGCTGAGAGTCTTTTGATCATTCAATAATTTTGATATCGCATCTAATAGTTCATCAAATTGTTCTGGTTGATAAGAAAAACAAAGACGATACTTTTGCTCCAACATATTCGGAACGGCCAAATTTCCAGCAAAGGAGTTGCATTTAAATGCTGGCACTCCCATTGTTGCAGCCTCAGAAATCATGGTTTGACTGTCTCCAACAATGATCTGCGCATTTTTCATAAACTCATGCATTTGACTCGGATGGATATGTGTTCTATACTTCTCCCAACTTTGCTGCAAAGGTCTCTCAGAGGTGATGTATACTTTACCAAAATGCTCTAATTGCTCAACCAATAAATGCATTTGTTCATTACTCAATCCACCGTGTCCAATATCATGGTGACCATTAAAAGCTACCAAACGAATTATTGAGTACTTTTCTGCACCTTGCTTTGGATGAGATATACTGCCGTATAGATAACTCAGCTCATGCGTTCCTGGATAATAAACCGCATTTCTCGTCTTTCGTAAAATACAATTTGGTGTAAAGACAGCTTCACTGAACGGGTGAGAAAAACGCACCATCAAGGGCTCAACTTCATCGTCATCATCATCAAAAATCCAACTTCTCATTTTGGTAAAAATGGCAATGTGCGATAAAACAATGCCGCAATGCAATCCCAACGCGATATTGTTTTTCAGAACAAAATAAAGCATCGCCACATCTGTTTCAACTACTGACCAGAGCTTACCCAATAAGCCCTTTCTTTTCGTTCCTAAAATATGATACTCGATATTTTCAGATTCAAGCAATTGAATAATTATTGGTATATCTCGCGTGGTAACAAACACCCGATATTCCGAATGAAGTTGGAAATGTTTTATGGCCTTTTTGAATAAGTGAAAATGACCAGGATGTCCTAAATCAAAAAGGATTCTTTTTGTCATTTGCTGCGCCACTTTATGTACATTTTACCCAATTGATATATGCCAGCTTTTTTGATCTTCAACCATCTACCCCATTCCACTTGTTCACCTCCAAAGCGGGATTTAAATTCACGAACGCCATAATCTTCTTCAGGACTTCCCCCTCCCATGAAATCAAATACAGGAATTCCCATTTCCAAAGATTGCTTCATTGCGCCAAAGGTAGCCATCGCACTCGGATAACAATCCCTATATTGATGATCTAAGCCCGCAATGTAAAATTCATAAGTAGCCACGTTCTCCAAGAAGGGGCACAAAATCCCTCCAATAACTTTTTTATCGAGATAGACCAAGACAAAATTTCTGGCATCAGCTTTATAAAAATGCTCAAACAATGCATAATCTGGAAGTGGCTTCTTTATTCTCTTTTGATACAGATCTTGGAGAATAGCGTAAAATTCCACTATCTCATCATTTGATTTAGGCGTACAAAAAGTTACTCCATTCTTCTCGGCCTTTTTTAACTGCCTGCGTCTGCTCTCACTCATTCTTTTGTGCATGAGCGCATGGTCAGACGTGTCCACTATAAAATTTAGCCATGGGACATATTTCCATCCCAAATCTTGGTATACATTTTCATACAACTTAGAGGAATGGCCATTTCTAATCTCAAGATAAATACTTCCTTCGCTCTGTGCATTCAATTCTTTTAGCACCTCCATTAGCCCAAATGAGCTCTTGAATAGGGGGCCAGAAAAGACAATACACCGCTTAGACAAAAAGGCCTTAAGACCACTTTCTTTCTGAATGACATAAACCAAAACAGCGTCTAAAGCTCCATCAACTTTACAACCAATAACACCAACATTCCAGTCATTGAACTGATTCAACAATTCAAACCCCTTGGGAGATTGAAAAAAAGATGCTTGTGCACAATTCAAAAGCAAATCGGTCCAATCTTGACGATTAATTTCATCGTTGTGCAATATTTGTATTTCTTTCTTCATTTTCAATCCACCATTAGCCGAATGTACAATTGTTTCAGTTGATGCGCGATCTTCTTCGCGTCCAAAATTTCACATGCCTTTTCATTCTCTGGTGTGGTTCCTTGATTCAAAACTTTTTCCATCTCGGACATAAGAGGTTCTGCTTTAGACTCTACCAAAGCATTTCCTTTGGTTACCTCAATCCATTGCTTCACATCCCCGACATTGACAGAAACAAAGGGGCAATTGCAAAACATTGCCTCTTTGATTACATTCGGAGACCCTTCGTGATGAGATGTCAACACCAACAGATTGGCAGCGTTATAATACAACAACATCTCTTCTTTAGTCAATTCAAAAAGGTGTCTTTCCATAATGTCGATTCCTTTTGCCCTAAGCCCATCTACAGCCGTCTTAAACAACTCGTAATTTTTCTCACTCCGTCTGGGATCTGAGGCAAACAACACCACTTTTCCGATCAAAGGCCAGCCCAGAATCTCTCTTGCCCTTGCTTTGTCTATTGAATAAAAATCACTTCGATTCACCCCATTTGGTAGAATTAACGCTTGCTTAAATCCTAACCTCTCATGCATCTCCTTTGATTTCACAATCATTCCCTTCCAAAACAACCGACCAACACACTTGATTAAAAAACGATAACCACTCTTGGCCGTCAATACATCACTTCCCATGAGGGAAACCACAATGGGAATTCTAAAAAAACAAAAGGTGGCCAAAAAACCACATAGAGAATAATGCGCATGAATCACTTGTGGTTTCAAGCTCTTTAATTGGGATCGTAATCGAGGAATATTGCGCAAATAGCCTAAAAACCCTTTTCCGACAACATCAAAGTAATGAACCTCACAACCAATATCAACCAGCGAATCACCCTGATTTTGCGTTATCGGATGTTGGCCTTTATTACCACTTCTAACAAATAATACTTTAGGATTCATTAGATAAGGCATAACAGGACTTATCTTCATTCATTAACCGAAATAACAAGTCTAATTTCTGAACAACAGCAGAGTAAAAATAATTCTCAAATCTTTTAACGTTTTTGAGAAATGGAGTTTCCGAAATCACAAGTTTTCTATGCTGTCGATTGAGGACGTTTGAATGCGATGACCTAAATCCAACCTTACAATTCATTAATGCAATCTGCTTCATCTCCTTTCAAAGTTAAGGACAATGATGCAATTTGAAAGATCATGTCGCGCTCAATTTCTAACATTTCCGCATTCATGTCTTTCACATTGATACGTAAATCATCCAACAAGTATAAATCAGCAACATTATCCAATGTAATGTCTATGGCACTCCATGAGCGTTGGAAACCAGTTATCAGACCTAAATTATCAATGTTCGGAACCGATTTCTTTCTATTCCATTTCTTTTTCAAATACGGTAAAACAATTGTCAATTGACCAATAGCACTGAGAAGTTGATTGGGTCTATAATTCTTACCCGTCATCATTCTAAACAAGGGGGAGTGCAAAGTTTTCATTATCTGTGCATACAACAACTGCCCCTTATACCGTTTTAATGGATTATGGGTGAAAAATGAATTATTGCACCCGGCATAATCAGACTGAAGCAACAATAAAATGAATGAAATGTCCAAAAAGGGTGTTCGAACTTTAATATTCTCGAATTGAGCAGCAGTCCAATAGCCAAAAATCTTTCTAAATGCCTCCTTAAAAATATAATAATAGAAAAAATGATTGGTCGTGTTGAATTGATTCCGCATGGACCGAATCCCCTCAATCTTCTCCCACAACGCCCTTTCATTGCGTTTGACTATTTCCGGTTGGATATATTTCAAGCGATTCGATTGAAAAACTATCTGTTTCAATTTCGCATCATCTCGCTCTAAAAAAATGGAAACAAATTCTTTTGAAGTTACTGCACCTGCAATGTGCAAAGCCCTGAACAATTCACTACCACAATAACCCGTATGCATCACAGGGAACTCCTTAAAGTACTCTGAACAATAATAGAAATGAGGATACAAAAAACCATTTCGACCACCACTTAACTGGGCCACTCTGGTAGCAGCGTTTAGATATCCATTTTGATATTTCATCGAGACCAAATCAATGGCCTCGAAAGGAATCTTTAAATCTTGAGCATTGGACAATGGGACAAACACATCATCATTCTCCATTCTTCCCATAGAAAATGTATGTACTTCCTTTTTGAGAGACAAGGCAGAGGCCAAAATTGTCCTGCCATCAAATCCACTAGTGAATGTGATTAGCTCTTTTTCAGACGTGAAATATGATTGAATAGAAGCAATAAATTGTTCTGCCAATTCTTCAAGACCAATTTGATCATTAACCCTAATCGGAAACCAATGACGAATATCAACCAAGGTTTTAAATTGAAACTCTTCATTTTCACAAATTTCCAAACTAGAAAAACTATCCAACACCTTTATATCCTTATACAAGGTAAGTTCCCCTAAGGGGTAGTTGAACAAATGAGATTCTATCAAATAAAGCTCATCTATTTCTCGACTTGAAAATCTGATAATTGACTGCCAATGATTGGCAACAATCCTTTTCTCCTTTGAGTAATAAACAGGAAGAAAAGAAAAGTGAGAGCATGCTATTCTTATTCTGTCTAGCTCGACCAAAATCACAACACTGTGCCCTTTTAAATCCATCATGAATTGATCGAAATCAAAATCATCCTTTTTTAAAATTGATTGGTTTATCCAATCACCGTAGATGAGCACAACAGACTGACCCAACTCAATGACGTGGTTGGGTTTTTCTCCTGAAACATTCCAATTATTGTTCAATGAACAATTAAAATCAAAAGATTCAATCAATTCTTCATGTTTTTGAAGAAGCAAAAACCTAGGGTTATATTTATCCATCAATCCCACGAATGTCAAGTTTAAAATAAGTCCAAGCCAATTGCGCTATAAAAATCAACATCAAATACACCAACCACATTCTATTAAATCTCGGATTTAATTCAACAATGCCTATTCCCATAAAAACGATTACGAAGGGGATAATAGGCATATGAAATCGTGCTTGGAAACTATTTGCAGCTGCTGTAATTACACCCAAATAAGCCATTAGGAAAAATAAAATACCTGTATATTCTTTAAATCTTTTTTTAAAGGTAAAATATAATCCTGCGTACATGAAAAAATACATCATGTTTCGAACTAAATCGTTCTGAAACCGCGTGTAAATGGATAGCTGTCTTGCTTCTGTATTCAAATAGGAGGGAAAAGGGGTGATAACAGACGCTGCAATAATGACTGGAGCCAATGCTACTTGATCAAATGTAACATTTCCCAAGAAGTTTTTCTCACTCTCCAAATTTCTTGAAAAAAAGTCGGAGCTATCTTCGATTTGACTATTCACATCTTTAAAGATATCCGTTGATGCTACAATGGAGTAAAACAAATACAGGCTAATCATGATTGAAAACAAACCCCATGAATTGATGGATTTGCTCTTATAGGTAAAAATGATTAGAAGGACGGAAATAAAAACCAAAACAGCTAAGAACGTTCTGAAAAAAAACAAAATAAAGCATAACAAAAGCACCAATAGAATATCGGTAACACTCCATTTCAATTTGGATCGCATTTTCCAAATCATGTAAAAAGCGGAAACCAATACAAACACCATAATGGTTTCTTTTAATTGTATCCCACAAAACCAAATCAAAGTAGGAAACAACATGGCAATAATTGCTGTCATTTTTGCGTGTGCATCACCCCAAGAAATATTTACAATTCTCCCCAGCATAACAACAGTAAGTGAGCCAAAAATGGCATTAAAAAATCTCACAACAAAGGTGTACGGACCAAACAGAGAGTACAATAATCCCTGATAAATTGGAAATCCAAAATCGGAACGGCTCTTCATTCTTGTTTCAATAATTTCAAACCAATCTCCGAAAGATGATTCCATTAATTCCAAAGCGACATTGTGATAAACCCATGAATCGGCCGCACTGATTTCGAATGGGAAGGAAGCAGGACTCAACCAATATGTAAGCAAATATTGATATCCAACAAATATCACTCTTAGTATCAACGAAATATAAAAAATTCTGGCTTCTAGACTAACGTAGCTGCTATTCACCCATTGTTTACTGAAATAATTCAAACCCAAAAAAAACAAAAAAACAATTGACTGCCCCGCAATAAGAACACCAATCGGCATGGCATAGTTAAAGAAAAGAAGTGTAATGAACAATGGGACAATCATTCCAAATCGCCAGCCAATCAGTGTATTTTCAGCACGCCAAAATTTCATGATTCGCTCCAAAATAAAGATTCATACTGTGCTGCGCAAATCTGCATACTGAACCGGCTATTGAACAACCGTTGATTGTTTTCTCGTATCTGTTTTGTCTCCACCTCTGACATTGCATCAAATAGCATTAAGGCATTAAAGATATCCTCTGGATCCAGACCTTTGCAAAGCAATCCGTTCTTTCCAGATTGAATGACGTCAGGAATACCACCGACGGGGGTACTGATTATCGGACAACCCACGGAAAGCGCCTCCAACATCACCAATGGCATACCTTCTTGACTTGAGCAAATAACCAATGCATCAGCTTTTGCTAAATGAGAGGCGACGTCCAATTGTAAACCCAACAGGGCAATGTTATCCAATCCTTTGGCCATGATATACTTGGTCATTGGAAAATTCAAGTCTTTTTCCTCTCCCACAATTTCCAATTCAAACTTTTCTCTTATCGCAGGCATCTCCATCACATCAGCCAACACATCAAAACGTTTGATTGTGCTGAAATGACCAATCGCCAACAATTTCTTTCTTTTACCTCTAATTGCAACTGCGGACTGCACTTGAACATCCATTGGCTTTATTCCGTTTTCTACAACATAAAAATTGATATCAGGAAAAATATTTTGGTAATCCATCTTTATCTTTTCTGAAATGACAACTTGACTCATCCGACAACCGAAAAAACTCGCTTTTTTTATCCATCTCATTGTTTTCAGATATGGTGCAGTGACTTGACTATGAAGCGTATGCACTATCTTACATTTCGGAAAAAACCAAGAATAAAAAAACGTATAAAAAATCAATAGTGAAGAGTGGATGTGAATGACATCGGGCTTAAGTTTCACTACTGTCATTAATAATCTAAAAAAAAACAACAAATCCCATTTTGCTTTCGATTGAAAATTCATCATTCTCACATTGGAAGAGCATTTTTTGGGAGGAAGCATAAAATCTTCAACCGGATTCTTAACAATTAGTATCACCTCATACTTCTCGGACAGTTGATTGCACAACATCACAGCAAAATTCTCAGCACCGCCGTTGTTCAAACAATTGATGATCGTTACTATTCTCTTTTTCCGCATACAAAAACGATTACCGACAAAAATAGGAATTGCAACCACCTCTTTAACTCCCAATGAAAATTTCCACTTTTCTTTACGTTCACCAAGTCAAAAAATATTTTTCGTGATTTGATCGCGCGTATATCGGCCAATAACGACAGGGAATACATATAGTCTAGTCTTGTTTTCAATTTCAAATCTCCCGAGTACTTTTTCCAATAATAATATCGGACATCAAAAATGGACTGGTGAAAACGATAAAGATAATCTGAATTTCTACTTCTACTGGCCGACTCATTCGACAATCGATAAGCTGAGAAAATCCTATCTAAATAGGCAATTTTGGTTTGCTTGGACAACTCCAACCAAGTAGGTAAATCTTGCGCCATCCATTTCTTCTCCTTAAACAAATCATAATTGGCACAGAGTTGAAATAATCCGCGCTCAATCAAAACAGACCCTGTGAAAATAAATAATGAATCGCTACTTAAATATTGCTCAAATATATCTCCGGAAGGAAATCGAACACCCTTGGAAAGATTAACACTTCCACCTAGTTCATTCTTATCTTGATGGTAATAACAGACATCGCCATGAACCATTCCAAACTCTGGATTTCTCTTTAAGTAATCCATTTGAATCTGAAGTTTTTCATCGTCAATCCAAAAATCATCACCTTCACACAATGCCAAATAATCTGATTGACACTTTCCAATTACATTCCTTGCATTTTCAACTGAACCCACGTTACTATCTGTTGACACGAGATAGACCCGTTCATCTTGGCTCATCCATTTTTCGACAATCGCCCTGGTCCCATCTGTGCTGCAGTCGTCTGCAATCAACAGATTGAATCTGTAAGAGGTTTTTTGCTTAAGAATTGATAAAATATTTGCCTCAATATAGAAAGCATGGTTGTATGTTAATACAACTACATCAATATCTGCCTTTTGGTAACTCTTCAAACCCCTCATCGATCCAATTGATTATGGAATTCGTCTAAAATACAAACTAAGCGATTCATGTCAGATTCACCATAACGCTGGTCAATAGGGAGACATATCAATTGATTGTATAAAACATCATCGCCCTTGATTGATATCAAACTTGACTTGGGCCAAATTATGGGAGCATACACGTTTCTTTCAGCCAAGAAAATTTGAAATAGTTTTCTTTCAACCTTCAATAAAATGGGGAAATACAGTGGGACGGCTGTGCTACTGGCATCAAAAATTGGTTCCCCCCAAATGTTCCATTCCACTGACCAAGCATCACTCAATATCAATGAATTTCTTTTTCTTCTTTGCCTGAAATCAGCATCTAACAATTGTCTCCAGGCAGTCAAAGCGGTTGGGTGCATGGGATAGACTTCCTGCTCCTGATCAAAGAAAGACTCTGATTGGTAAAAGAGTTTCCTGAATAATTCTTTTTCTTTTGACTGGTCGTTATTAAGATATTCCAACTTCAGCTCGGATGCCTGCACATAGCACTCCAATCGCACATCCGAAGCCAGTCGATTAGCATAATCAAACCCGAACGACATCTTACTCGGCACCCTCAACATTCCACCTTCTGAAATGGCACCCCATTTTCGCATACTCATCAGCGAAAAATGAGCGTAAGACTCGTTATCTCCAAAGAAACTATGGGTTTGATCGTTCACAAAAAGAATTTGATCTTGAAACGCAACCCACAATTCCTTCCAAATTTCTTCTTGTACGTTTCCAAAATAATCATGATACAGCAATAAAAATGGTTGTTCTTTTGAACAAAATTCAATCATCGTCATCTCATCTACCCTCAAATGCGGATTGACTGGATAAAACAACAATTCGCAACCTGCGCGATCAAAGGGTTCAATGACACTGTGACAGGTAAAATAAGGCAAAGCCACTTTCTTTCCCGCCGCATTAGACAATTGAATCATGGCCAAAATAGCAGCCCTTCCGCTTGAAAAAAAATAGCTTGACCCGACTTGCTCAACCCAATGATTTGATCGTTGATCCGGAATGGGATCCAAGGGAAAGTTGCCCCCAATTTCTTTAAAAAGTTCCATTGAGTTTTAGCCTTTCATCGTGCTGATAGATGAGATATCCTAAGCGATCTGCACTCTCAGTTACAACTGTTTTTTCATTGGACCATTCCTCACCTTCTACATAAAAATTAGTCTCTTTTAAAATAGCCATTTTGCTCCAAATTTCCTGCGTTTCGAATGACTTGAAATAGACTCCAGCATGCTTTTCCCATTTGGGGATTGGAGGCATGAAAAGTCCACAGCACAATTCAATACTGGCTTCAACGATATCATAACCCGTTGATAATCGTACCAAATCTGAAGTAATGAAGTCTCCCCCAAGCCTTAAACCCACCTCAATCAGGTAACACTCCCCAGTGGAATCAAACTTCACTTCCGAATGACTAGGACCTTGTTGATAATCCAATGCACTCAGGGATTTTGAGACCAGTGCTTCAATTTTATTTTTCCTCTCCATGGACATTTCTGCGGGCTGAAAATGCGCCAACTCAACAAAATTTGGAGGTCCCGTGGTTACCTTTTCCGTAATGGCCGCGATATGGTGTTTGCCTTCAAACGATATTGACTCAACGCTGTATTCCGGTCCATCTATAAATTGTTCAATTAAGACCTGACTACTTGCCGAAAAACTCTTTGCCCTGCGGATGGCTCCCTTCAAATCATGTATGTTATCCACTCTTGTAACACCACGACTTCCGCCACTGTCAATTGGTTTGACAATTACAGGAAACGTTTCTAACTGCTGCTCCTCACTTTTGGTGAACAAAAATCGCGGTATACTGACACCACTCTGCTCAAAAACATGCCGCATGGTGAGCTTATTCAAAGAGCGCATTCTGCAAGCCTCCGAGGGGAAATTCCAACCCATGATCTGGGCTATTTCATAAACATAGGGCAGAGCAGATTCCAACGAAAAAGAAGTAACCATTTCTATTTGTTTCTCCTTACAAATGTTTGAAATGGTTTGGACTTCAGTGAATGAAATAGGGTAAAAATAGTCGGCCATTGATTTACAAACAGCTCCTTCTTCCCAGGCAAAAGCATGAATTTCATAACCCAGAACCCTTGCTCTTTTGTAAAAGTTCAGCAAGGGCTTATTTGCGCCCAAAATACCTATTTTTCTTTTGATTTTATTCACGATGCATGTACAACCAACTATTCATAACAGGATGAGCATTGGGATAATGCGCCAATTTAAATCCATTCTTTTTAAAAAATGCACTTACTTCCTTCATGATTCTTCCGTCAGACACATCGGATAAAAAATTATGGCAACCCATTGCCGCTTGCCGCACAATAAGAATGCTATTTATCATACCTTCCAAAATCAATTGCTCTGCACCCTCAATATTCACCTTCAAAAAATCTATTCTTGTAATCGAATTGATTTGAACAAACTTATCCAATGTAAGTATGCGAACCAAAAAAGAATCTTGACTAGCCAACTGAT
>JACCDH010168932.1_pt1 | contig 24899 bp, 22 predicted proteins | sample 7442481 | NCBI WGS metagenome assembly JACCDH01 (sample SAMN15323433, study PRJNA562643) | freshwater metagenome | isolation source: river surface water | place: USA:Blue River Watershed | collected 2017-08-15
ACTAAGCTTATTTTTCCTAACCAAAGTATTACTGATATTGTAAAAGATTATCAGGGCAATTATTGGATCAGCACTTTAGACAATGGACTTTTTGTTTGCCCTTCACTGAATAATAAATTGTATTCAATTAATCCGGGTTCTGGTTATGATAATATTTCTAAGGTAACTACCATTAATAAGGATACGATCTTATTGGGTAGTACCAAAGGAATGATAACCATGTTTAATATCAAAACAGAAAATCGTTTACATTATAAACTACCCATTGCTACAGAGATACAATTTATTAAGTACGACACTTCAGATAAAATCGTATTTACCAATCGTGGCATAGTAAATTTAAAATCACCCAATCCTGTTAAAATAGAAGATTATGGAAAAAGTGTTATTCGAGACCATTTAAAAAATTTAATTGTAGCTTCTTATAGTCGAACTTATGTTTTAAATAATCCTATAGGTGATCGTCCAGAAAAAACACCTGATACAACAGGTGTTCCACTCTATAGTCATTACATGCAGAACAATATATTTAAGAAAGGAAGAAGGATTCCTTTATTTAGAAATGCACGAAGCACTAATATATTGCTTTCGCAAACAAATAAATATTTCTGGATAGCCTATTATGATGATTTATATCGGTATTGTTTTAGTGATAGCACGTTTGTAATTAGGAAAAAAAATAATCAAAAATTAATAGCTAGAACTCTATTTGAAACCAGTGATTATCTCTTATTGGCGGGCACATCTAATGAAGGATTGTATGTTATTCAAAACGATAAAATTATAAAGCGATATCATACAGGGAATGGATTAAAAAGTAATAATGTACGAGGGATAAAAGAACGCAATGGAAAAATCTGGGTGAATACCGATGAGTCTTTACAGATTATTGATTTGAAAACTGGAATCATTACCAATTTATTAGATGAATATGGTTTGGCTGGATTAACGGTAAATGATTTTTCATTGCACCCAGATAAACTTTTGCTGGCTACAACATCAGGATTGGTAATCAATGATTACCGAGGCAAGCCTGTAAATGAAATCATTTTTTTTCCTCCAGTTAAAGCTATTTCAAATGGATCAGAAATCACTTTGAATTCATCTCTGCCTTACGATAAAAATAATATCAGTTTTTATTTCGATGCAATTCAATATAAAACCCCTACTAATTTAAATTATCGGTACAAATTAGTAGGCTTAGATACTGCTTGGAAAGTTTTAAGCTATAATATTGGGACACTTAATTTTTATAGACTATCTCCAGGAGCTTATGAGTTTAAAATTCAAGCTTATGATATTAACGGGATATATGAAAGTGAGGTAAAATCATTTAAATTCAAAATACTAAAACCATTCTGGCAACAATGGTGGTTCATTATATTAATGATAGGTCTTTCTTTTGGGCTTGTGTATTTATTTTTAAAATTCTGGTCTAAAAGACTAATGCTTCGGCAAGGTCTAAAAGAACGACTTTTTAAAAGCCAGCTAGTGGCTATTCGGTCACAAATGAATCCTCATTTTATTTACAATGTATTAAATACCGTTCAGGGATTACTATATGATAACAGAAAAACAGAAGTAGGTAACCTATTGGGTAATTTTAGTGATTTAATGCGGAAAACACTTCAAGCAAGTGATCAACAGCTTCAATCTTTAAGAGAAGAAATAGAAAATATCACGTTGTATCTTGAATTAGAGAAAGCCAGGTTCGATAAAGATTTTGAATATACTATTGAGACAAATCTCATAGATGATTCTTCTGATTTAATCATTCCCTCTATGTTGTTGCAACCATTCGCTGAAAATGCAGTTAAACACGGTTTAATGCATAAGTCTGGGAAGAAGCTATTAACCATTAAGTTTGTTCAATCCGACACTGGGCTAAATGTTTATATAGAGGATAATGGAATCGGTAGAAAACAATCCATGCAGATTAATCAAAGAAACAAAAATAAACCACAGAGTTTTGCCACGAAAGCTATTACTGAAAGAATTGAGTTATTCAATCGTTTATATAAACTAAAGATTACACAGAAAGTAGTTGACAATTTCGATGAACACAACAATTCAATCGGTACTGCTATTCATTTATTTATTCCTAAGTACGAAAAAGAAAATATTAATTTATAACAAAAACAAAATTCAAACAGATTCATTTCATTATTAACTTTATTTAAATGGAAATAGTAAAAGCGATTATAGTGGATGATGAACCCAATGCTAAAAAAGCTTTGAGGGGTCTGTTAACTGAAAATTTTCCGGAAGTTGAAATTCTAGCTGATTGTAGTGATGTGCCAGAAGCCGTAAAAACGATTAATAAGTATAAACCCGATTTGGTTTTTTTAGATATAGATATGCCCGGCTATAGTGGATTTGAATTGTTGGATTTTTTTGATCAACAGCAAATAGGTTTCAAAATAATTTTTGTAACTGCATATAGCGAATATTCATTAAAGGCATTTGAGAGTTCAGCAGTTGATTATATTTTAAAGCCTGTTCGATTAGAACATATGAAAAGGGCTCTTAAAAAAATTAACTTTCAGTCTTCAAATCAAATTCAATACAATGTTTTGAGAGAGAACCTTTCTCATCAACAGGATAAGAAAGTGGTTTTGCAAACAGCTGAAACAATTTATGTGGTTAATCAAGACGATATTATATTTATTCAAGCGGAAGGAAGCTATACTAAAATTGTTACTTCAACACACGGGGTATTAACACTCACTAAAAAACTATTAGACTTTGAATATTTAGAAATGGATGGCCCATTTTTTAGAACACATCGCAGTTATATCGTTAATCTGAATCACATCAAAAAAATTGATAAAAAAGAGTTCGTCTTAATCATGAGCAACGAATCTCAGGTTCATTTATCTCAAGATAAAAAAACCAGTTTAATAGAAAGATTTACGGCAAAAATCATATAAGCCATTCTACTTCACCATGATTAAATTGATGTTGTATTCCGGCAGTAGCAAGTAAAACGCCATTTTTGGTAACTTCATTGATGCAATAATTTGCAACGATATTACCTGTTTTCAGTTTTACTATTTGGTCTTTTTTAAATAAAACAGCATTGTATTGTTCAATTATTTGATGGGGACCTTCAGGCGCTAATATTTGATGAAATCTACTCTCAAGCTGCATGCAAAGTTGTTTTGCTAATTCCACCGGTTGATAGCTTTTACCAGTAATTTGCTTGAGCGAAACTGCTTTATGTTGAATTCCTTTAAAATGGGTTTGGTTGATATTCAGGCCCATACCAGCAATAGCAAATGCCCAGGTTCCTTTACTTATTTGATTTTCAATAAGAATGCCCCCTGCCTTTCTGTCACCCCAGTAAAGATCGTTTGGCCATTTTATGCTTAAATCGGAAGGTATATACTGAGATAAAAAATCCCTACAGGCTAGTGCAACTGCAGCGCTTAAGGCAAATTGGTGTCCTATATGAAGTGCGGAAACATTTAATACAACAGATAAAAGCAGATTTTGCCCCGATTCAGACTCCCATTTTTTACCCATTTGGCCCTTCCCGGCAGTTTGTAAATTGGCAAAAAATGCGGCACCATGCTCAGCCATTTTTGCTTGTAGCTGTTCCATGGCATAAATGTTGGTACTATTTACCCGATCAAGGTGGGTGAACGGTGTTCCAATAACAGTTTTAACAGCTGAACCTGCCAAAGAATTACTATTTTTGACGAAGTTAACATGAAAATTATTCATTAAAACACCTATCATTTTTGGAACCACTTTCACTATTGAAAACCCGCGAGAAGACTACAGTCACTAGACTGAACAAAAATTCTAAGATATTCAAGACGATTATTCAAGCAATATTGGATAAAAAAGGCGAAAATATCATTAGTCTAGACCTCAGAAAAATACCAGAAGCATCTGCAGACTTTTTTATTGTTTGTGAAGCAACCAGCACCACCCAAATCAAGGCAATTGCTGATTTTGTAGAAGATCAGTTAAAGAAGATTTGTGGTGAAATTCCATACAGACATGAAGGTAAACAAGCCGCTCAATGGGTTTTAATAGACTACATCAATGTGGTGGTTCATGTAATGCACCCTGAAGCAAGAAATTTTTATAAATTAGAAGAAATGTGGAGCGATGCCGTTTCACAAATGCATGAGTCTTGAACTTAACAAAACTTTTAAGGGACTCGAACATTATTATATATCACGCAAGAAGCTATGTCACAGAATAACCCGTTACCAAAAATAAATCCTGAGAAAGGAGATGGTCAAAAGAAAGGTCCAAAATTTACCATTTATTGGATTTACGCAATCATTGCTATTGTCCTTTTATCCATGCAATTCCTTAGAATGTCTCCTGATTTGGCGCCAACAAGTCAGCAGGAATTCTTTGATCAAATGTTGATTCCAGGAGATGTTCAAAAAATTGACATAGTTAAAAACAAAGAAAAAGTTAGGGTATACATTAAGCTAGATCGTTTGTCTAAGGATTTTTATGTAACTAAATTCAAGAAAGACTTAAGTAAAGAAAAAGCAAAAGTTCAAAATGTGCCTTTATTTGAGTTTGAACTAACAGGAGATGTAAAAAATTTCAAAGATGACCTTAAAGAAATTTATGCTGCGCATCCAGAGTTAGCTCGTGTTCAAGAGAAAGCAGTAACCGATGCAGAATGGACTGGCCCAATTTTCAATACCATTTTATCCTTGCTATTTATCATTGGTGCTTGGGTTTTATTAATGCGTAAAATGGGCGGTGGAGGTCCTGGTGGTGGAGGCCCTGGCGGCATATTTAATATTGGTAAATCAAAAGCTACTTTATTTGATAAAGGTGCTAAAGTAAATATCACTTTTGCAGATGTAGCAGGTTTAGATGAAGCCAAAGTGGAAGTAATGGAGATTGTAGATTTCCTAAAACAACCTAAAAAGTATACGTCCTTAGGTGGTAAAATACCTAAAGGAGCTTTATTAGTAGGTCCTCCAGGAACAGGTAAAACCTTATTAGCAAAAGCAATGGCGGGCGAAGCGCAAGTTCCATTCTTTAGCTTAAGTGGATCAGATTTCGTAGAGATGTTTGTAGGGGTTGGAGCAAGTAGAGTGAGAGACTTATTTAAACAAGCCAGAGAAAAAGCACCTTGTATTATTTTCATTGATGAGATTGATGCAATTGGTAGAGCCAGAGGTAGAAATGCTATCATGAGTAATGATGAGAGAGAAAATACATTGAATCAGTTGTTGGTTGAAATGGATGGATTTGGTGGAGATACCGGAATCATCATATTAGCAGCAACGAATAGACCAGATGTATTGGATAGTGCATTACTACGCCCAGGTCGATTTGATCGTCAAATTTCGATTGACAAGCCAGACGTAAAAGGTCGTGAAGCTATTTTAAAAGTTCACTTAGGTCCTATAAAAGTTTCTGAAACATTGGATCTTCATAAACTAGCGGAGCAAACACCTGGATTTGCTGGAGCAGATATTGCGAATGTATGTAATGAAGCTGCATTGATAGCTGCCCGTAAGGGTAAAGAAGCTGTTGATATGAGTGATTTCCAAGATGCAATAGATAGAGTGATTGGTGGTTTAGAAAAGAAGAATAAAATTATTGCTCCACACGAAAAGTCAATCATTGCTTATCACGAAGCAGGCCATGCGGTTTGTGGTTGGTTCTTAGAACATGCATATCCTTTGTTAAAAGTAACCATAGTTCCAAGAGGTACTGCTGCATTGGGTTATGCTCAGTACACACCTACTGAACAATATTTATACAATACCGATCAGTTGATGGATCAAATTTGTATGACTTTAGGCGGAAGAGCTGCAGAAGAAATTTTCTTTGGAAAAATTTCAACTGGTGCAGCAAATGATTTACAACAAATCACTAGAATTGCTTACAGTATGGTTACCGCTTATGGAATGAACAAGAAAGTGGGTAATGTGAGCTTCTATGATCCAACTCAAGAAAATACATTTACTAAACCGTACAGTGAAGAAACTGGAAAAATAATTGACGAAGAAGTTAGGGGGATTATAGACGAAGCATACCAAAGAACCCTGAATTTATTGAGCGAGAAGAGAAATGAAGTAGAGAAGCTAGCAAAAGAATTACTAGAGAAAGAAGTGCTTCATAAGAGTGATGTAGAAACTTTGATTGGAAAACGTCCATTTGAAGAAAAAAAGTTGTTAGAAGTTGAAGCAGAAAATATTGCTGCAGCAGAAAAATTAGCTGCTGATCAACAACCTGATACCAATGCATAATGACTAGTTCAAGAGAGCATATTTTGAAAAAAATAAAACAGGCACTTAATACCAAAGTGCCTGTTCCCTTTTTGACCAATGCCAATAATGCTGAATTATTTCAGCCTTCATTAAAAGAATTGGAAATTGAGTTTGCAGAACACTTTACTAGTTTACAAGGAAAGTTTTCTTTTTGCGCAGATCAACAGGAACTCGCTGCTCAATTGATGCAATTGATAACAGTTCGTAAATGGGAAAAAGTTTTTTGTAAGGAAATTGCATTTTGTGAATTGCTCAATGCAAACGGATTTGATAGGGATTTTTCTACTGATATAGCCAGTTGTGATGTTTCTATTACTGGGTGCGAATACCTAGTTGCAAGAACAGGCAGCATGATTTTAAGTAGTGCCAGTTTAAGCGGAAGAACTACTAGTGTTTATGCTCCGATACATATTTGTTTAGCTAAAACAAATCAATTAGTTTACAGTATTGACCAAGCTTTGGAAGGAATGACTGAAAAGTATGGAACTAATTTACCATCAATGATAAGTTTGGCTACTGGGCCAAGTAGAACAGCCGATATTGAAAAAACATTGGTGGTAGGAGTTCATGGACCTAAAGAAGTGTTTTGTTTTTTAACTGATGATTGATTAATATAAAATTCATGGAATTAGCTTGCCGTAATTTATTTGTCTATGGTTCGCTGAGAAGCGGCTTCAATAACCCTGCGTATACTTATATAAGCAAGTACTTTACACTTTTGGGAACTGCTTACGTAAAAGGTAAACTGTATCAATTACCTGATTTTCCAGCTGGGGTTCCTGCAAATGACAATCATCTTATTAAAGGAGAATTATATTCTATTAAAGTGCCCGCTGAAAGCTCTTGGGCAATAGCACAATTAGACGATTATGAAGGTGTGCAAGCTGAAGAAGGTGAAAGTCCTTTATATAAAAGAGTATTAACTACTGTAACAATAAATGGAGAAGAAGAACAAGCTTGGATTTATTGGTACAATGGTTCAATTGAAAGTGGCGTATTAATTGAAGGCGGAGACTTACTAGCTTATCTGAAACAAAAAGGAAAGTTATGATAAGCAATATTAGTACTGATCATAAAGTATATTTTCTTTCTGATTTCCATTTAGGTGCACCCAATGCCGCGGCAAGTTTAATTCGGGAGAAAAAATTGGTTCGGTTTTTAGATTCAATAAAAAACAGTGCAGCAGGGATATTTATAGTAGGTGATATCTTTGATTTTTGGTTTGAATACAAAAAGTCTATTCCTAAAGGGTATACCAGGTTGCTAGGTAAGTTAGCAGAATTAAGTGATGCCGGCATACCCATTGTTGTTTTTACTGGTAACCATGATATGTGGATGAGTGGATATTTTGAAGAAGAAATGAATATTACCGTTTTCCATGAACCTCAAACATTTGTTTGGAACAATAAAAAAATATTGATTGGACATGGAGATGGATTAGGCCCTGGAGACCAAGGATATAAGTTTTTAAAAAAGATTTTTACCAATCCTATTTGTAAATGGCTTTTCGGCCTCCTTCATCCTGATTGGGGAATAGGGTTGGCCAATTATTTTAGTAGAAAGAGTAAAGAAAAAACAGGTTTGTCTGATGACTATTTTTTAGGAGCCGATCAAGAGTGGCTGATAGTATACAGTAAAGAAATATTAGAGAAAGAACAGGTTGACTTTTTTATTTTTGGTCATCGCCACTATCCTATTGATTTTCCACTTTCTAATACAAGTAGATACATTAATTTGGGTGATTGGATTAAAAACTTCACATACGCTGAATTTGATGGGAACAATATGCAATTGAAAAAATTTGAATCATAGTTAGGAATATGGAACAACTTTTAGATAAAGTGATATTGAATAATACAGTAAGAAGTTATTTAACTGTATTGTTGGTGATTTTGGCGATATTAATTATTAAGCGAATTGTTTCTAAGTACTTAGCCAAATTGATGTACAGATTAGTTGGAAGCGCTGGTAAACATGTTGCAAGAGAATCATTTTTGAATTTAGTAGTTCAACCCTTAGATTATTTTTTATTGCTCCTTATTGGAATTATTTCTATAGACCAATTGACCTTCCCTGATGTTTTAAATGTTATGGTTTATAGAATTTCATTGAAAGAATTTCTAGATGCACTAGCTGATGGAGTATTAATTTGTGTATTTATTTGGCTTGGATTAAGGGTAATTGAATTTATTGCATTGGTATTAGAACAGAAGGCCAATCAAACGGCCGATATGACCGATAATCAGTTAATTATTTTTTTCAAGGATTTTTTTAAAGCAATCTTAGTAATCATCGGCATTTTACTTATTCTTCGTTTTTCATTCAACCAAGACATCAGTAATCTATTAACAGGACTTAGCATTGTTGGTGCTGCTTTAGCATTGGCTACTAGGGAAAGTTTAGAAAATTTAATTGCTTCATTTATTATTTTCTTTGATAAACCTTTTATAACTGGAGACTTGGTTAAAGTAAATGGGTTTTCAGGAACAATTGAAAAAATTGGATTGAGAAGTACCCGAATTCGGACACTTGAAAAAACCTATATTTCTGTTCCCAATAAACAAATGGTTGATACCATAGTAGACAATATTTCACTACGATCTCATCGTAAAGCAGAAATCAAAATTGAGGCAGGTTTAGATGCAACTACTTTACAGTTGTCAAAATTAATTGAATCAATTAGGTCGATGCTCTTAACTAATGGCGTGGAAGGAATTTCCGTTTATTTAGTAGATACCGGAAAGAATGCCCATGTAATTAATATTGAGTACTTAAGTGTAGTTGCCCAACCAATGGATGAATTCCTTCAACAAAGACAAGATATTATTTTTAAGGTTATTTCTTTGATGGAAGAATTGAAAATTCAAATGGCGGCCGCAGCTACTGATGTAGTAGTAACCAATAAATCAGTTGGATAGAGAAGACTTTAATTCTAATAAAAATTGTTTGAATTTGGTAAGGGATTGCACCAGCTGGGTTTCAGTATCAATCTTATTTTTATTATTTTTTAAATAACTTTTTGCTCCTTCTATTGAAAATTTTCTTTGTCTTAAAAGCAAATAAATTAATTGAAGGTTTTTAATATCTTCTACTCTAAAAAGTCGATCTCCTTTTCTAGTTTTTCTAGGCTGTAAAATATCGAATTCATTTTCCCAATAACGCAATAAAGACGTGTTTACTTTGAACCAAGAAGCCACCTCGCTAATAGAGTAATATAACTTCTGTTTTAGCATGTCCTCTGAAGGAATTTCAATGAGGTCTACCACCGCATCCATTTCTTTAAAAGATTTTCTACCCCTTTTTCCTACTTCTTTGGTATTACTTGCAACCTTAGTTTTGGTGGAAGCAATTGGTTCTTTAGAAACAGCAGCGGGAGCTGTTTTGGTTTTTACTTTAACAACAATTTGATTGCTGGCGTATACTACTGGTTCATCACTTACTGTATCCGTAATTTTAATTGGCTCATTAACTGCGATGGGAGCGCTGATAGCTTCAGGTTCAGAAACAGTTGGTTGAATTGATTGTGCCGATTCCACTACTTTCTTTACAACCTGTTTTTTAGGCTTAGGAGAGGGGCTGGTTTCCACCGGCATTCCAAAAAGGTCCAATTGTTGTAATGGATTTCCCATGAGTCAAAATTACCACCAAAATTTGCTTAAATAGCCGCTACTTAAGCGCTAGTGGATAAGATGTAAGTATCTTGCAGTCCTATGGCAAATAATACAATTAAAACAATTATTGTTTGTGGTGCGGGTACCATGGGAAGCGGCATTGCACAAGTTGCAGCAACAGCTGGGTTTAAAGTCATTCAGTTTGATTTAAACGAATTGATGTTAGAAAAAGCTGCTCAGTCAATTGAGCGAAGCCTTCAAAAATTTGCTGAAAAAGGAAAAATTAAGCCAGAAGCGGTTGAAACAATCCTTTCAAACATTCAGTATACCTCTAATATTGATGAATGCAAAGGGGAATTAGTTATTGAAGCTATTATTGAAAAAAAGGAAGCCAAAATTGCTTTGTTTAATCAGCTTTTTGCAATTAATGGAATGAATCTTATTGTTGCTTCTAATACCTCTTCTATTTCTATTGATTCAATAGCAGCATCCATTTCTAATCCAAGTCAATTGGTTGGAATGCATTTCTTTAATCCTGCGCCAATGATGAAATTGGTTGAAGTGATTAAAGGAAAAAATACACATTCACAAATTGTACAACAAATTGTTGACTTGGCATTGCTCATGCAGAAGGCACCAGTAGTTTGTAAAGATGCCCCTGGTTTCATTGTGAATAGGGTTGCTAGGCCATATTATTTAGAATCGATGCATTTGGTGCAAACAGGTAAAGCTTCTATTGAACAAGTGGATGCAGTATTAGAATCAGTAGGTTTTAAAATGGGGCCATTTAAATTGATGGACTTAATTGGACTCGATATTAATTATAGTGTGAGTACCATTGTATGGGAAGATTTAGGTAAGCCACTCAGACTACAGCCAGCAGCATTGCAAAAAGAGAAAATTGATCAAGGCGCACTTGGAATAAAAACAAAAAAAGGATTTTACCTGTACGATAAATAATTTTTACCAGGTAATATTCACTTCATTATCCCAATTGCCTCTTACCACTAATGGTTTTGAAATCAATTGAACAATTTCAGGCTGTTTCTTTATTTTCCCGAATATGCCGGTATCCCATATTCCATTTTGATTGGTATCATATAAAATACGTAAATCATAACTACCGGCTTTGTATAATTTTCGAACTAATTCGGAAGATTTGAGGGGAACAGATTCTACAATTTTATCGGATTGAACAAATTGTAAAACAGGCTTCTTACTCAAAATTAAATTGCTGAATCTGAGTCTTATACTTCCGTATTCTGATTCCTTTTTTGTAGCAAATCTTATGGTATCCGATTTAGCTAATCCCATACCACCAGTATCAGTAACTGCGTCTTTGGGCAGAATTATTCTAAATTGTGTTTGCTCTTTCCATGGATAATTGATTGATAGAATGGTCTTACTGGTATCTAGGGAAATGCTCACTCCTTTTAAAGCAATATAATTGGAATCTGCAAAGAGAATTTTACTACTATCTAATGTTTTCAATGGTTTTAAAAAGCGCAGTTGTAATGGAGACAATAAATCTTGCGATCCATTGTCTAAATTGGTAGTATATCGTAGTCGATTATCTGTTTTACTATTCGTTGGGCTGGCAATACTAGATGCTGCACCAACGGCTTTTCTTTTAAACGCTTCAAAAGCATAAAGCGTATCATTGATATTGGTACCATTTACTAAAATTGGATCAGATCTAAATCCAAAGAGCTTGGTACTATCATCATATTTTTTTGAAAAATCATTGGGTAACACATACACAGAATAATATCCCCCAGATAAATTTTTAAACTCAAAATTTCCTTTTCCGTTTAGTTTACTGTAATAGCGAGGTCTATTTTTAAAGATAGCGGTATCGCTGGTACTATTATGAAGAATTACGATCAGTGTAGAGTCTATGCTGCCTTTTTCTGCAAGTAATACTTTACCACTATAGGTAAAATCATCTATGGTATTTCCTGTTGAAAATACATACCTAAAATCTTTTAAAATATTTCCTTCATTTACATCCTTAATTGAGTTACCAAAATTGAGTGAATAAGTGGTATTGGCTTCTAAACTATCCTTAAACTTAATAGTTACATTCCTTAATTTATTGTCTACAATAGGAATATTCTTTAGAGTGGGAGAAACAATTAAGTTGTTATTTACATCTTGTAAGGTTACAAATTCATTAAACGTTAATGTAATTAATTTAGGAAATACATTCACCGCAGAGTCTTTGGGTAATGCACCCATTAAAACAGGAGGCAAACTGTCTCTGTCTCCTCCGCTTGGTGGAATGATATTTGCACAAGAAGAGAGCAAAAAAATATGCATTAATAAGCTTACAATAGCAAGGCCCGTTCCACCTATAATTCTTTTCATATAATCAATTATAATTCTTCCGTATTATTTTCTACATCTTCTGGTAATATATCTGCTATAGAAATATTCAATTCGTTTTGCTTCACAAATTTACACCAATGACATTCTTCCTTTCCACAACCAGTATAAAATTCGTGGTTTTGAATTTTTTGCCAAACGGTAGTGATTTGATTTTTTACAGTTGAAATATCTGCATCAGTAATGGTTATTTTTTCCTTGCGATAGTTTTTCTTGTTGTCTGGTTCAACAAAATCAAACTCACTACTAATTACCTGCCAAGATTTTTGATCGTAGTTATCTACTAATATTTTATAGAAGACTGCTTGTCTCCAATAATCACCACCATCAGGCTGTTTATCATTGGGTCCTAAAAGTTTATCCTTTGCTTTTTCTATATCGCCTGTTTTGTAGTCTACTACATTAACCAATTTCCCATTGAATTCTAGTTTATCTAGCTTTCCTTTTAAAGGAACTCCATTTACTATCACATTTTTAATAGTCCGCTCAATTACGACTACTTTATTCCATTCATTAATATAGGTATTGTAATAATTACTCAAAACCTCACCGCCATATTCCATTCTTCTATTGAATTGCTCTTTGGTAAAATTTTCCCTATGGCGTTTCATGTACCATTCAAAATCTTCAATCAATTGCTGTTTACTGGGAAATTGATTATTGTCTTGCATTAATTGGAAAAACTTTTGTAATGCATGGTGAACAGCAGATCCAAATTCAGTTGACTCCGATTTTCCAGAAGGAACACGAACTAAATTATTGAAATAGAATTGCAGCGGGCATTTTAGATAATTATTTAAAGCTGTAACATTCATTACAAATTTCTCTAAGACCCTTTCAATAAAGTTAGCTTCAATTTTTTCAATTTGTGGGATGATGGTTTCTTGGTATTGTAAAATAGCAAACTCGCTGATGCAATCTTTACTTAATACTTCTTTATTGAGTGTTAATTCGTAAGCTTCTTGTATTTCAGCAATAAACATTGAGGGTTCAAGTGGTTTGCCATCGTTTTTAAAATTACTATATGAAATATGCAAGAATTTTTCTGCTCTGGTAAGTGCCACATAGAATAGTCTTCTCAATTCTTCTTCCTCACTAAAAACAGGCTGAGAACTAAACATAGTGTCTGGCATAGAATAACCGCCACCAGGTTTTCTTTTTTTCTCCCAATAAGAAGCATTACACCCCGCAAGGAAAACATATTCAAACTCTAATCCTTTTGAACCATGGGTCGTAAGCAAGTTGACTCCCTTATCGCTACCGCTTACCTGAACCAAAGGCAAAATGATTCCCTCTTTCTCCATCAGTTCAATCGAAGTAATAAGTTCTGCTAAATTTAAAGACGGATTTCTGCTGGTTTCTTCTTTTAAAAAGTTAAATAATCCAGTTAACTCCTGAAGTAACCAATGCTTTTCATGGTGTTGCATGATATAACTCAAAATCCCTGTTTCTCGAATGATGTTTTCGAAAAGTGTAGGCAATGTTACATTCGGAACATCTCCAATTAATTTTTCTAAACTATTTATTGCTTTTTGAAGTCCCTGAATAGGAACACTAAATAAATCTTTAGCAGGCTGATTGGCGATTTCTAGAATATATCTTCTGAGATTTGTTTTGTCGTTACCAAATCTTTTATCCGCCACTGTTGCTGTAAGTTTCGCAATTTCAATTGGTGGAATACCAAACCAATTAAAGTGTAATATTTCAAACAACATTTCATCACCTCCAAATGGTGTATCATGTTCTGCTGCTAAATATTTTAAAATCAGGGTAATTTTTTTAGCCAGTGGTAAGTCAAGTATATTCAAACTCCTTTTACTATAAACTGGTATTTGTTTTAGTTTGAAATAATTACTCAGTGATTCCCCGTATTTGTTTTCTTTATAGATAATCCCAATCCTGCCTGGTTCAACTCCTTCTAATAAAAGTTTTTCAACTGCAATGGTAATACCAATCATTTCTTGTTGCTCAGATTCGTAAGCAGAAAGAATAGGTTTATTAATTAGCGCATTAATTTTTTTATTGGAGGCAATTAGCTCTTTGCTTAAACCTGGAATCTTTTTTACCAGTCTTTCATTATTTCGATCAATCAAAGATTTTGCAACATCAAGAATTGGTTGAGTAGAGCGATAATTTTCAGTTAGTATGACTGTTTGAATTTCTTTGCTATAAGCATCTGCAAACTTTTCCATGTTTTCAATATTGGCCCCTTGAAAACGATAAATACTTTGGTCGTCATCGCCTACAACAAAAATATTCGGATGGTCCCAATAGCTGATGAGCATTTCTACTAACTGATTTTGCGTACCACTGGTATCTTGGTACTCATCCACTAGAATGTATTGAAATTGTTCTTGGTATTTAGATAATAAGAGTTTATGCTCTTTAAAAGCATCTAATACCCAAATAATCATGTCGTCGAAATCATATCGATTTCTTTTTTTCATGAGTTCTTTAAATCGATTAAACTCATTTACGGCAGCCCTGAGTTTTTCCATTCGCTCTGTAACCAAATCGATTTGTGTTTGCTTAAGATCCCCTTTTTTGAATTGCTTGTAAGCTCTTTGGTAAATAAATTCATCTCTGGTAGGAATTTCCCTTAAATAGGTATCTATTGCATTGTTAATGTATTCTGCTGTCCAGCCTTCTTTCTTCATATTGCTGAACAAATTCTTTAAGTTGTTTATTTCAAAATATACATCACCACGATACCTTTTTAATGGATGATTTTTGGGGAATCCATCAATGAGCTGCTTAAATATTTCAATGCTCTCTAATTCGGAAACTGGATCGAGCTTTGTTTTCTCAAATAAAGAAAGGTTGTCTTGAATTACATCATTACAAAATGAATGAAATGTATGAATATTTACTTTATATGCATCTGGACCAATAAAGCGCAATAATCTTTTGCGCATGGCTACTGCACCCGCATCCGTATATGTTAAACACAATATGTTTTCCGGATTGGCATCCGTTTCTAATAAAATTTTACCAATTCTTGCACTTAAAATTTGGGTTTTGCCCGTTCCCGGACCTGCAATAACCATTACTGGACCTTCAATTGCATCTACAGCCGTTTTCTGAGCCAAGTTTAAGGATTGATAAACCCCATCAAAGTACACATGTTGTTCTTCCTTATTTGTCATTGTATAAAGATACCATGAACCTTATTACTGTAATGCTGTTATTATATTATTATGTCAAAAGTATACAGTATCAAGACCGTTCAAAAAATGCCCATTAGCCTAGACCAAGCCTGGGATTTTTTTAGTAAACCAGACAATCTAAAAGAAATAACCCCATCTAATTTGGGTTTCAATATTATTAGTAAACACCATGGACCCACTATGTATAGTGGTCAAATTATTGAGTATACTGTTAAACCAATTTTAGGTATTCCACTTTATTGGATGACTGAAATTACACATGTAGTAGACAAACAGTTTTTTGTGGACGAACAACGCTTTGGGCCTTATTCATTATGGCATCACCAGCACCATTTTAAAGCAATTGATGGGGGAGTTGAAATGACGGATATTGTTCATTACAAGCTGCCTCTTTGGTTTTTGGGAGATATAGCCCAAGTAATCATGGTCAAAAGCCAATTAAATGGAATCTTTAGCCATCGCTATAAAGCAGTAGAAGATCGCTTTGGAGCATGGCCTGGTGCAGAAAACAAAGTTGTTTTTGGTTAGTTATTTCAATTCCTTTAATGCACTAACATTATTATTGATATCAATGGTAGCAATATATAGTTTGTTCCCATTTACATCGGGAACATTCTTTAAATCTATAGTTGCTTCTTTGTTTGAAACAATTATTTGCAATAATTGGCTATTGATAAACTTAACTTCTTTGCCCACTGGTACACTAAAGATGCCGAACCCTTTAATTTTTAAATGTCCATTGTAAGCAATGGTAACGGAATTGGATTTTGGAGTAATACTTGGTTGGTCTGGGGCATCATTATTAATCCAAGGCATTGGAGGAACCAAGGCAGGATGACGGTAATAATTGTTTCTTAAACTATCATTCCAACCATTCAAATTTTTTTCAAAGGTTTTACTACTAAAATAGATACTCCCTTGAGTGGTTGCATATTTCCTTAGGGCTTGAATTTGTTCAGGTATCTGATTTTTGTTTTTCCAGGCATCGTTACTTCCACCTCTATAAATTCCATGACCTATATAAAGATGCTTTCCATACCCATGCTCATTCCACCATTTTAATAAAACATCGTAATCAGCCAATTTATGCCCTCTTTCCCAATACAGCTGTGGGGTTACATAGTCAATCCATCCTTTACTTAACCAAAGCAAAATATCTGCATATAAATCGTCGTAGTTGGTTACCCCAGCTTTGGTATCACTACCCATTGGGTCTTGGCTTTTATTTCTCCATACTCCAAAAGGGCTGATGCCAAATTTTACCCTGGGATTGGTATTTTTAATAACGGTATGAATGTCTACAATTATGCTATCGCAGTTGCTTCTTCTCCAACTGTCTTTTGAAAGACCACCATTGTATTTTTCAAAAGTTTTTTGATCGGGAAATTCTTTACCTGGAATACGATATGGATAAAAATAGTCGTCCATATGAATGGCATCTAAATCATATCTGTTTAATAGGTCTTTTACTACTCTTACAGTATGTTGTCTAACTTCTGGTACACCTGGATTAAAATATTTTTTATCGCCATAAACCACAAACCAATCAGGATGTATTTTGGTAATATGTGAAGGAGCAACCGAAGATTTAAATACATTAAAAACTGCACGATAAGGATTCAACCATGCATGAAATTCCATACCGCGTTTATGTGTCTCGGTAATCATAAATTCAAGCGGATCATAATATGGATTGGGAGGTAATCCCTGCTTACCAGTTAAGTATTCGCTCCAAGGTTCATATTGAGACGGATAAAATGCGTCACCAGTTGGCCTGATTTGCATTACAATGGCATTCATTCCATTTGACTGATGTAAATCTAGCAATCGGGTAAAACTGGCTTTTTGCTCTGCAACGGATAGGTTTTTTTTTGCAGGCCAATCAATATTTTCAACTGTTGCAATCCAGACTCCTCTGAATTCATAATTGGGAGAGGATTGTGCAATGGCGTTATTTCCAATTAGGATTAATAAGATCGCAAGGATAAAGTGCGTCTGGTTTTTCATAGGTTGAAGATAAGTCATCTGTTTAAATGCGCTCTCTCATTTTATCTAATAAATCGCTTAATTGAGCGGCTTCTTTTGGAGATAGGTTTTCTAAAATTGCATCCAATTCAGCATTTTTTTCGTCGAGCCTTTTTAAAACATCTAAGCCGTTTTGTGCTATTCGAACATCTACTAAGCGTTTATCGGTGTCGCATATTTTTTTTTCAACCAGTCCTTTCTTTACTAACCTTTCAACTATTCTACTGGTGTCGCTCATTTTATCGAGCATACGTTCTCTTATTTGAAGTGTGCTCAAAGGTTTTTTACTACCTCTTAAAATTCTAAGAATATTGTATTGTTGATGGGTGATGTCTTCTTCTTGTAATACCGATTTAATTTTTTCAGTAATCCAGTTATTGGAAAAAATTAAATTAATGGAAAGCTTTTGGTAAATACTTCTGAAGTTTTCTTGCTGGATATCTTTTTCTATTCCCATATAATGCATCGTATAAACGAATGTACAAACATTCCCCCTATTCTTCCCATACACTTAGCCCTTCGCTGCAGTTTGAACAGATATCAATATTTTTTCTACTATTTAATAGTTCAGTTCTAAATTGATGATAGTTGCTGTTTTTCCAGGTTTCCCTAAAACTTTGTGTTTTCAAGTTCCCCAATTGGTGCATGGCATCTTTATCGAAACAACAAGGAACTACTAATCCATCCCAAGTAATTACATTGGCATGCCAAAGCTTCCAGCAATAATTTTTTAAGCCAGATTTTACTTTCATTTTACCATCAGCGCCCTTTTTATATCTACTGTATTTCTTATTTGAAGGAATGAGCTGATTAGGGTCTTCCTCATAATTATAAACTTGGGCTGTTTTAAGCCTTACTTGGTCTACCCCAATTTCTTTGCCCAATTGTTTGATTGCCGAAATTTGATGTTCATTGGGCTTAACAACCAAAAATTGGAAAAAAACAAAGGGGGTTTTAGATTTTAATTCTTTTTTCCATTTAACGATGTTTTTAGCGCCTTCAATCACTTTTTCTAATTTTCCGCCGACTCTATATTGCTGATATACATCTTGACTGGTTCCGTCAATGGAAATGATTAATCGATCTAATCCACTTTCTACCGTTTTTCTAGCATTTTCGTCAGTTAAGTAATGTGCATTGGTTGATGTTGCGGTATAAATGCCTTTTTGATGGGCATATTGAACCATTTCTAAAAATTTGGGGTTCAAATAGGGCTCACCTTGAAAATAAAATATGAGATAAAGCAATTCAGGCGATATTTCATCGATGGTTTCCATGAAAAAATCTTTCTGAAGCATACCGGTTGGACGCGTGAATTCCCTCAACCCGCTTGGACATTCAGGACATCTTAAATTACAAGACGTGGTTGGTTCAAATGAGATAGAAATAGGCATTCCCCATTGAATAGGCTTTTTAAGCAATCTAGCTAGTCTAAAGCTGGTATAAACCTTTAACCCATTCCAAAATCGTTTAAAAGTAAGTTTAGAGAGTAAGTTGATGCTATCGTTTAGGTTGAAATAGGGCATGCCTCAAATTTAGTATTTAGATAAGGTATTTTGATTAACGTTAAAAAAATTAACTGAAAGGATGCAGGATTTATGAAATATCATTCGTAACTTAATGCTGCTTAAGAATTTTATACCTTTTAACAGTTCTTTATTAAACAAATAGAATACCAATGAGTCTTATATAAAGTACAATCATTAGAGAATCATTAACAGATTATTGTTCAGATTGGCATAGGGTTTGAACTTATATAAGAAATACAAATTGGTTTAAATTTTTCTCATAAGCAGTTAGTTTTGGTTGAGGCCCCTGTTTCTACAGGGGCCGACTTTTTTACAGTCGTTTCAAAACTGGTCTACCAATCAAAAAAAGAATACAGCCCGTAAAGTCGGCCAGAATATCCAATTTTTCAAATGATCTGCCTTCTATTAGTTCAGCTTGAATAAATTCTATTCCAATGCCATAACCAGTCATCAGCAAAACAATATAAATCGCAATCTTTTTTTCGGAATTGGAATAGTAATGACTTAGCCACAAGTAAGCTGTTGTACATAAAACAGCAAAAATACCAGCATGTATGATTTTGTCAAAATGCGGAATATTGATCCAGTAAATACGTGGCACTTTGCTAGCAGGCAAAGTAAAAAGGATTAAACTAATGATAAAAAACAGGCTAAATAAAGTTGGCTTAATGAGCCCACTTCTCCAGAACCTTTCTAAGTTGTTCAATGGTGAATGGTTTGGTTACAATGTCTTTCATACCCAGTTGAAGGTACTCTGCTTCTGCTTCTTTAACAGCATTAGCAGTCATTGCAATGATAATTGGAATTTTTGCCTTTCCACTATTTAATATTTTTTCAGTTGCCTCAATTCCATCCATTTCTGGCATATGAATATCCATGAAAACCAAATCATAATCATATTTAGTAGTCATATCAACAGCTTCTTTACCGTTGTTAGCAATCTCAATGATATAGCCAATTTTTTTAAACATTTTAGTTGCCAATAATTGATTCATATTATTGTCTTCGGCAACCAACATTTTTAAAGGCTTTATTTCCGTTCCACTAATGATACCAGCCGTATTCTGTTGGGGCTGCTGCTGTGTTTTTCTAACTAAGTTAACTTGAACTGGAATAATAAATTTAAATGTAGACCCTTTACCTAATTGACTCTCTACCCAAATTCTGCCCCCCATTTCTTCAATAATCTTTCTGCAGATAGATAAGCCCAAACCTGTTCCACTATGTTTTCTAGTGGCGGTTGAATCTATTTGTGTAAATGGAATAAATAGGGTTTGAATATTTTCTTCACTGATTCCTATACCCGTATCTGAAACAGCAAAATGAAGTTCTTGTAAAGAGTCATCAATTAGGTTAGCAGTTACGCTCAGTTTGATGCTGCCAGTTTCTGTGAACTTAATAGCATTCCCTAATAAATTAATAAGTACCTGTTTAATTCTGCTTTCATCTGCAATAATTTCATTTTCTACTGCAGGATGAATAGTTGAACTGAGTTCAATATTTTTTTTGAGTGCAATAAGGCGTGGGCTACTAATAGCAGTTACTTGTTGCACAATGTTTTGCAAATTGCAAGGGCCTTCAAATAATTCTAATTTGTCGGCTTCAATTTTGGAAATATCTAATACATCATTAACAATTTCCAAAAGATGGGTGCTACTAGATTTTAAGGAAATCATTAATTCTTCTTGCTCCGCATTGAGTGGAGTATGTTGCAATAAATCAATCGTACCAATAATACCATTTAAGGGGGTTCTAATTTCATGGCTCATATTGGCCAAAAATCTTGATTTTGCCTTAGTTGCTTCCTCAGCTTGTTGTTTTGTTTCAGACAAGTATTCTTTAGATTCCTCTAAATCAATCGATTTTTTAATTAAATTATTTCGATCAATATCATAAGTGCGCTTATATAAGCTAACGCTGATAGCAATGATTAATAAATATAGAATGGTGCTAATTAAAATGTCAATTTGCTTGATTGTATTAGAAGGGTAGGGAATTAACCATTCAGGATGATCTAATTCTAGCATATATAAGCCTACAATCAACAGAATAGTTAAAATAATAAAGGGTAAATGAAAACGCTTTGGCAGAATCATCATAGCCGCCACAACACTCATTAAATAAGCTGTTTTGGTAGGCCCTTCAACTCCGCCATTACTAAACCAAATGGGAATAAAAAAGAGCAAACTAAATACAATATAAATTACCCCAATCGGAACAAATTTTTCCTGGTATCTAGAGATGTAGAATACATAAAAAGAGATCATCGCTAAGCAAAGAATCATACTTAGTAATAAAGTATCCCTTTCTAATAAAATATTACTCGCAAGGCTAATAATCATGGCAATGAATACCAAGAAGGAGACAAGGTTAAATATTTTATTCTCCAGCGAAATAATCGCTTTTTTTAACCCAAGAATTTTTTTGATTTGATCTACGTTCATATAAATTATACGGAATAAAGATAACCGTATTTCGTCACTCTCTTGCTAATCTAGCCAACTTTACCAGCTACGTACATTTCTGAAAGTGTTGGGGTTTCACTGCCCCCCGATTTTTCTAGTGTTATAGCAAACATAGAAGCACTAGGAATATTTTTCATTTTGCATAAACCAGCACAGTCACTAATAACGCCTGCATCAACGGGTTTGCCATCTACAATAGCCCAAAGTTGGTATTGTTTACCAGTAGCTGGTTGTGGCAATTTGTTGGGTAATAGGTAAACGTCTTTTGATTTTGTATCCCAGAAAACGGTTGCATAATTAGATTCTTTACCAGCGATGCCAGGCATTGCAACTTTTTGCATATTGGGATCTGTCATCATTTGCATGCTGTTATACATATCCAAACTTTTGGTTTGCATCATCTGGTTATTGGCCTGCAAAGTATTTTTCTCTAGAACAAGTGCTTGGTATTGTTGGGTTGTTTCCTTGAATTTACTGTAGAAATAAATATTCATTCCCCCACTGATGACTAATAGGATGATGGAAGCTGCAGCAAGGAATCGACTTGGCTGGTTCATTTTAACCACTTTTGTATCAGGCATGGGCATTATAGCTGCTTCCTTACCTTCAGTGGCTTTATTTTCATTCGCCTTAAATTCTGATTGAAGTGTAGCAAAAATCTGTTGTTTTAAATGAGCCGGAGGGGCTACAGATTTAGCTAGTGCATTGGCTTCTAAAGCGGTTTCAAAATCAGTTAATGCTTGCTTAATTTCAGGATACTGTAGACATAATTGTTCCAACTCAGCTGCTTCAGCCGAGCTAGCCATGCCCAACACATAGCTTTCAATTATTCCACTTTGTATGTATTCCTGTGTATTCACTCTTTAATCAATTTATGCAATTCTTTTAAAGCCGCTCTCAGCCTGGTTTTAACAGTTCCTAAGGGAATATCAAGCATTTTGGCAATCTCATCTTGTGTATATCCTTCAAAATAAGATAATTCAACCAAAACCCTCCATTCAGGCCTTAAACCATGTACCAATTTTCTTAAACCAATATCGTCGCTTTTGATTTCTGCACTACCAGCTAAATCATATACGTTATCGGAGAGTTCTTGGTTTTGTTTGTTTTTTTGGAAGCCCTTACTTCTAGTCGTATCAATTGCTGCATTACGTGCAATATTCAACATCCAGGTATACAAACGGCCTTTGCTGCTATCGTAGGAGTGAATTTGCCTAAAAATTTTGATAAACACTTCCTGCAAAGTGTCTGCAGCAGCTTCTTGATCGTTTACTATGGTAAGTATGCTCGCAAACAAAGCCCCTGAATAGTGGTCATACAAATAACTGAATGCAGACTCGCTTTGCTGACTAAGCAGCAAAACAAGTTCGGACTCTGTGTATTGTTGTACTTGTTCCAAATGGTTATGATAGGATAAATTGAATTAGGGCATTTTAGCCAACCAGTGCTTCGTAAGCATCTTTGGTCATTAAACCTTCAAAGCTTGAAGGGTCATTAACCGTCATTTTGATCATCCAACCATCACCATATGGGTCGGTATTCACTAATTCAGGTTGTTTTTCTAATAATGTATTTACCTCGGTTACGGTTCCTGCTAATGGCAAAAACAAATCACTAACAGTCTTAACCGCTTCAACAGTACCAAAAACTTCTTCTGCAGCCAATTCCTTTCCTACAGTATTAATATCTACATAAACGATATCACCCAATTCATGTTGCGCAAAATCGGTAATGCCAATAGTGGCAATATTGCCATCAATACTAATCCATTCGTGGTCTTTGGTGTAACGTAGTTCTGCTGGAAAATTCATAACGCGGTATTTTTTATAATGCAAATATTGGATAAAAATTGAAGGGATAAAATTAAATATCCGCTTTAAAGGTATTTAAAAACCAGATTGCTCAAAATAGAGCAATACATGGTCCTTAATAAAATTCTCTTGTTCAGGAAGACTCATTTCGGGTAATTGTTTTAATTGAGCAAAATGTGGCCAACCCTCTTCATCTTTTCCTTCTACTAAATAATAACCACTTTGAGCCAAAACCGTACAAACTGCCACATGCATCAAATCTTGCTTTTGCTCTTTCGATATTTTTTCGGCCATAAATCCTGTTTCTTGAAGACCAATCAAGAATAATACGGCTTCTAAATCGGGCTTTTTGCCAAAACGCTCCAATAATTTGGCTTCCAAAGCCCACCAACGCTGCATCAAATCATCTGTAATAAACATACTGCAAATGTAAACCATCAAGGCATGCCATCATCAACCTTGATAAGGTATATTTGCAGCAAATTCGAGTATATGTTACAGGTAAGTGTATTGAAAGCGGCCCCAGAAAAAGTGAAACAGCAGCTGGCAAAAAAACATTTTAAGCAGCCAGAACTGGTGGATGCCATTATACAAACTGATGATGAGCGCAAAAAAATACAAGCAGCATTTGACGATACACAAGCCAAAGTGAATGCAGCATCCAAAGAAATAGGACAATTGATGGCCAAGGGTGATAAGGAAGGTGCTGAAGCCATTAAGCAAAATGTGGCCAATTGGAAGCAAACACTTGAACCACTCAAAGAGAAAATGGCTCAGTTAGAAAAAGATCTGGCCGACCAATTGGTTCAGCTGCCGAACTTACCAGCCGATATGGTTCCCGAAGGCAAAACGCCAGAAGAAAATGAGGTAGTTAGAACGGGGGGATCAAAGCCTACATTAACCGAAGGCTCCGTTCCCCATTGGGACCTCACTACCAAATACAATCTGATCAATTTTGAATTAGGCAATAAAATCACCGGTAGTGGATTTCCTGTATATATAGGTAAGGGCGCCAAATTACAAAGGTCTTTGATTCAGTATTTTCTAGATTTCAATACAGCAGCGGGGTATATCGAATACTTACCCCCTTTTATGGTGAATGCAGACTCTGCCTATGCTACAGGACAATTGCCCGATAAAGAAGGGCAGATGTATCATGCAACTGCAGATGATTTTTATTTGATTCCAACTGCAGAAGTGCCTGTAACCAATGTGTACAGAGATACGATCTTAAAAGAGAGTGATTTTCCAGTAAAGATGACGGCTTACTCTCCTTGCTTTAGAAGAGAAGCAGGCAGTTATGGAAAAGACGTGCGTGGATTAAATAGATTGCACCAATTTGAAAAAGTTGAAATCATTCAAATTGTTCATCCCGAAAAGAGTTATGAAACCTTAGACGAAATGGTGTTGCACGTAGAAAAATTATTGCAATCATTAGAACTACCATATCGAATACTCCGCGTATGTGGCGGTGACATGGGCTTTACAAGCGCCATTACCTATGATTTTGAAGTGTACAGTGCCGCCCAAGATCGTTGGCTAGAAGTGAGTAGTGTAAGTAATTTCGAAAGCTACCAAGCCAACCGTATGAAATGTAGATTCAAAGGAGCGGATGGGAAAACCCAATTGGTGCATACCCTGAA
>JACCDH011422507.1_pt1 | contig 24895 bp, 24 predicted proteins | sample 7442481 | NCBI WGS metagenome assembly JACCDH01 (sample SAMN15323433, study PRJNA562643) | freshwater metagenome | isolation source: river surface water | place: USA:Blue River Watershed | collected 2017-08-15
CGGACTAATGGGAGAGTGGACTCGATTCTGATTTCACTTCCAGCGAGATGTAAATTCAGTTATCAGTACAAACCTGAGGCCGGATCTGTTCACGAAAAAATGTGGGAATATTACCGACCACGTGCTTGGTAAATAATAAAGGCAAGGATTAAAAAGAAGCCGATGATCATTTTCAGGTTTTCTGAGATCATACTCTTTTTACCTGAGTTTTCTTTTTTAGAAGCCCTTCTTGATCTTTGTTTTTTAGGGTGTTGGGCAAGTTCTGGCAATTCATCAATGTCAAAACTCACTGTCTCAAGCTCTGGGTCATCTCTTTTTCCAATCATCTCTGCCTTAGATTTAATCTCTAGGGCATTTATCTTGAGAGTGTAAAGGTTAGAGAGGACAATCTGTGAAGAAAGGTCAACAGGTACTCTGACGTTAGGTTGAATACGTTCGCGGTTGACGCAGATTCCGTTTTTGCTCCCAAGGTCCGTCACAAAGAACTCACCGTTTTCAATTTCAAATAGACAGTGCTCGCGCGAGAGATCTTCCTTTGGAATATTGAATTCACAATTAAGAGAGCGGCCAATTTTTATGGACATCGATGATGTCGTACAGGTGTAAGTCTGTGTAGGCGACGTGACTATCAGTCTGAGAGGACTTACGGTCATCGGATAATCTTTTTGTGAATTAGATCCATAGTGGAATTATCACTTGAATCTAATTTTTTAGAAACTAAATCTTAATAAAATAAGTGGATTGCTCTATTTTTAAATCTAGAGCAGTTTTGTCGGAGAATTAGTTAAACTTCAGGGGCAAGATACACCTCGATATCTTGGTTCACCTCATCTCGTAGGATTGATCTTATCGCCTCTAGAGTTCCGGTCGTTGAGCTTGGGCAAGTCCCGCAGGCCCCTTGGTATTTTACAATCAAAACATTATCTTTATAGTCCTTAACCACAAGATCTCCGCCATCGCCTTGAAGGCCTGGTCTGATCCGTTTATCGAGAATTTCTTCTATGTGCCTAAGCTCTGGGCCAAGGTTTGCACGTCTCTCTGCCTCAGGATCTGCAACGACGATGTTTGATTCATGATCGTCAATAAAAGACTCGATACAAGTTTGAACCGCCGGCTCAAGGTTATCCCATTCTTCAAAACTGAACTTACTTATCGTAATCACGTTCTGAAAAAAATGAATCTGATCAACACCTCTGAGGTCAAATAGGGCCGCGGCCAGAGGGATATCTTTACAGTCTTGAGGAGTCTTGAAAGAAATCTTTCCTTCTTGCATGACATCTTTCTCAAGAATGAATTTAAGAGCGTTAGGATTTGGCGTGGGTTGGATAACTATTTCCATAAAGATTACCTATTCAAAAAATGTTTTAACTTTGACCAGAGCTCTGTAGAGCTGATCAATGTCTTCTTGGTTATTATAAATGGACAATGAGGCCCGGCATGTTGCTGGGACCGCAAAGAACTTCATTAAAGGTTGAGCACAGTGATGTCCCGTACGGATCGCGACACCCTCTTTATCAGTCAGGGAGGCAATATCGTGAGGGTGAATATCTCCGAGACCAAATGAAATCACAGAAGCTTTGTTTTTTGCTTCACCATAAATTTTAAATCCAGGAATGGATTTAAGTTTCTCCGTGGCGTAGCTCAAAAGTTCATGTTCAATCTCTTGGATTTTATCCAGGCCCACTTGATTAAGGTAATCAACGGCCTTCCCGAGCCCAATCACAGAAGCAATGGCCGGCGTTCCTGCCTCAAACTTATGCGGAAGATTGTTGTAGGTGGTTTTCTCAAAGGTCACCACGTCGATCATATCTCCGCCGCCTTGGTAAGGGGGCATGTCATTTAAAAGTTCTTCTCTTCCATAGAGTACACCCACACCTGTAGGGCCAAACATCTTGTGGCCAGAGAAGGCGAGAAAATCGACATCGAGTTCTTGGACATCGACTTTGATGTGAGCAATTGCCTGGGCCGCATCGACGAAAATTTTCGCACCATTAGCGTGAGCAATCTCAGTCATCTCTTTGACCGGATTAATCGTTCCAAGAGCATTTGAAACATACACAATCGAAACAAACTTCACCTCTGGGGTCATGAGTTTTTTGTACTCATCCATCAAAAGTTCGCCGCGCGAATTTATAGGGATAACCTTAATCGTTAGGCCTTTCTCCTCTGCAACGATTTGCCATGGAACAATATTTGAGTGATGTTCCATTTGGCTCAGAAGAATCACATCACCTTTTTTTAAGAATGTTCTGGCATAACTTTGCGCTACAAGATTCACGGAGTCAGTTGTGCCTTTCGTGAAGATCACTTGCTTCCTATCGGGAGCATTAATGAGAGTCGCTACTTTGTCCCTACTTGCTTCAAACTTAGTGGTGGCATTTTCAGAAAGCCAGTAGAGCCCTCGGTGCACATTTGATGTTTCTTTTCGATAGTAGGTATCAAGTTCGTCGACAACAGACAGGGGTTTAAGCGTTGTGGCCGCACTATCTAGGTAAGCAAGTCTTTTCCCATTGATGATTTGGTCCGCGACCGGGAAGTCTTTTCTGTAAGGATTATTTTGAATTAGGTTCAAACTAAACCTCCCATTTTAAATTTTTGAGATAATTTTTCCATCACCTGAGACTCGATATGGTCTCTGGCCGATTTTTGCTGAATCTTTTGGACCACTTCCAGACCAAAGCCGTGGGCGAGAATCGTCTTGGCCTTCTCTTCAGGAATACCCCGTGCTTGGAAGTAAAAAACTTCTTCTGGTGAAAGCTGGCCTGTGGTTGATCCGTGAGAGCATTTCACATCGTCGGCAAAAATTTCAAGCTGCGGCTGTGAGTGAACTTGGGCGAGTGAAGAAAGCAGAAGATTTTTATTCACTTGCGAGGAGTTTACTCTCTGGGCCTTGGGGTGAATATGGATTTTTCCAGTGAATATCCCTTTTGATTTTCCATCAAGGATACCCTTCGATATTTGTGATGAGGTTGTGTCGGCCGCTTCATGATGGATCACAGAATTAATATCACTGTGCTCTTTTGAATCTGTCAAGAAAAGGGCATATGATTCAGCGTTAGCACCGGAGGATTTAAGAGTTAGGGAGAGATTTTTTCGGTTTAGTTTTCCACCTAAATTAAAGATGAAGCTTTTCACAGAGGCGTCTTTGTCAATATCCGCGTACAATGAACCATGATGAAGACCCTCATCACTTCCTTGGTCAAATTCAATGTGTTCAATCAGAGAACCTGTTTTCGCCTTGATGTAGGTCTCGCTGATGGCCGCATACTGTGAAGACTCGAGACCCCTTGTCTCTTCAATGATTGTGGCCTTTGAAAAGGGATGAGCAACGATGAAATAAGTGGGGGCCTCAAGCTCATCTGGTCCAAGGATCGTGAGAATTCTCAGTGGAATCTCAATCTCTTTATTTTTTTCAATCTCAATCACAAAGCCTTCATCGAAAAGTGCATGGTGAAGGTGAGAGAGAGCGTTATCTTCTTTGAAAGATGACTCTAACTCAGAAAATGAATCTTTGATTTTTTTAATACTTAGACCTTTGGGCAAGTCTTGCGGGAGAGTCATCTTCCCATTTTGGAACGTAATTGTTGGGATTGAAGCCTGTAGTGAAGGTAGGGTTTGATTCTTATGTTCAACCAGACTCGGAGATCCCGAGAAAAAATTCTCAAGGTTTGTAAACTTATAGCTATCCAGAATCACTTCATTAAATCCATGAGTCTTGAAGCGATTGAGGTGACTTTTTTTAAATTCACCAAGAGCGTCCGGAATTTTCCCAAGCTTACTTTCAGCTCGTGAAATCAATGTATCGATATTCATATTTAACCTTTAATTAACCAGTCGTAGCCTTTCTCTTCCAGTTCTAAGGCAAGTTCCTTGCCTCCCGACTTAATGATCTGGCCTTTATAGAGCACATGGACGTAGTCGGGGACGATGTAGTCCAGAAGTCTCTGGTAGTGTGTAACGAGAACTGTCGCATTGAAGCGGTTTTTAAGAGCGTTCACACCATTTGAAACAATTTTTAGAGCATCGATATCGAGGCCTGAATCAGTTTCATCGAGTAAAGAGAGGCGAGGGTTCAAGATCGCCATTTGAAGGATTTCATTCTTTTTCTTCTCCCCACCAGAGAAACCTTCGTTCACGGATCTCTCGAGAAAAGATTCATTCATCTCAAGAAGTTTTAACTTCGACCTGAGGTGCTTCATGAAGGCTTCGTCATCCATTTTATCAAGACCCTGATGCTCGCAGATCTGGTTGAAGGACTCTTTTAAAAAAGTAAAATTCGACACACCTGGAACTTCAATCGGGTATTGGAACCCAAGGAAAATGCCCTCTTTGGCCCTTTCCGCTGGATCAAGGTCAGCGATGTTTTTCATTTTCCCATTGATCTCATAGAGAACTTCGCCGCCGGTCACTTCATACGCTGGGTGGCCTGCGATGACTTTTGATAATGTCGATTTACCAGAGCCATTCGGTCCCATGATGGCATGGACTTCGCCTTTTTTTATCGTGAGATTAATCCCTTTAAGGATTTCATTTCCATCAACTTTTGCGGTGAGATTTTTAATTTCAATCATAAATTTTATCCTACTGAGTTTTCTAATTTCATTTCAATTAACTTCACGGCTTCCACGGAGAACTCAAGCGGAAGAGTTTTGAACACATCCTTACAAAAACCATTCACAATAAGTGAGACGGCTTTTTCTGGAGTAAAGCCACGAGACTGGAGATAAAAAATTTGATCTGCGCTAATCTTTGAAGTCGTGGCCTCGTGCTCAACGATCGCTGTATTATTTTTAACATCAATAAAAGGGAAGGTATTGGCCGCACACTGGTCTCCGATTAACATGGAGTCACACTGTGAGTAGTTACGAGCACCCGTTGCACTCGGCATAATTTTCACAAGACCTCGGTAGACGTTTTGTGATTTCTCGGCCGAGATACCCTTTGAGACGATGGTTGATTTCGTATTCTTACCTACGTGAATCATTTTCGTTCCCGTATCGGCCTGCATGTAGTGATTGGTTAAGGCCACTGAATAGAACGAGCCTTGAGACCCGTCTCCCAAAAGGATACATGACGGATATTTCCAGGTGATTGCTGATCCTGCTTCTACCTGAGTCCATGAGATTTTTGAATTCTTCCCACGGCACTGACCGCGTTTGGTGACAAAATTATAAATCCCACCCTTACCTTCTTTATCTCCCGCGTACCAATTCTGGACGGTAGAGTATTTGATTTCGGCTTCGTCTAGAGTGATGAGTTCCACAATCGCTGCGTGCAATTGATTCTCATCTCTTTGTGGGGCCGTACAACCTTCGAGGTAATTCACATACGAGCCTTCATCAGCAATGATAAGAGTTCTTTCAAACTGGCCCGACTCCTTAGCATTGATCCGGAAGTAAGTAGATAGATCCAGTGGGCACTTCACACCTTTGGGTATGTAAACAAATGAGCCATCAGAAAATACGGCCGCATTAAGGGCCGCGTAGAAGTTATCTGAATACGGCACTACTGTTCCCAAATACTTTTTCACGAGATCCGGATATTTTTCTACTGCCTCAGAAATTGAGCAGAAGATCACTCCCACAGCTTCTAGTTCTTCTTTATGTGTAGTTCCAACAGACACTGAATCAAATACCGCATCCACGGCCACACCCATTAAGCGTTTTTGTTCGGTGAGTGGAATGCCGAGTTTTTCAAACGTTTCTAAAAGCTCAGAGTCGACGTCGTCCAAAGATTGATAAGCATCTTTCTTTGTTTTAGGTTTTGAGTAGTAATAGACATCCTGGAAATTGATCGGCGGAACTTTACAGTACTGCCATTCTGGATGAGTCAAAGTGAGCCAGTGGTTGTAGGCCTTTAAGCGGAAATCCAAGAGCCATTCAGGCTCATTTTTTTTGCTCGAAATTAGTCGAACAATATTTTCTGAGAGACCTTTAGGGAATTCTTCTACTTCAATATCGGTGACAAATCCGTATTTGTAATTGTCCTGAAGTTTATCTTCAATTTTCATGTCGTTACCTTGGGTACAAGTGGGCAATGGTCTACTTTCTTTTCTGGCATTTTCTTAAGCGCAAGAAGGTTATCCTCAGCTAAAAGTTCGTTAAGAGAGAGAGCATTAAAAATATTAATGAGGTAGTCATTCAAGCGTTTAATTGGCTGTGAAATATTACACTTGTGAATGAGATCACAGCGTCCATGGCCATCTCCGCGCTCATGACAATCCATCATAAAGCTCTTGCCTTCGATGAGCTCTGCTAGTTCCATATAGCTGATGTGATTGAGGTCTCGAGCGAGTGTGTAGCCACCTTTCACACCTTTGTGGGAATGAAGAATTGCGGCCGTATTCATCAGCTGCATCACTTTGGCCGTCGTATCGAATGGAGTCTCAAATTTGTCACAAACCTCACGGGCCGTGGTGAGCTCTGAGGGAGCCTTTTCTTTCATGAGTTTAAGTACCATAAGTGCATACTCAACTTTTCTATTGATTTTAATCATAGAAATACGCCTGTTTTTACCTTATTTAAACGTTTGTCTCATCCTAACTTATATAAGGCGAATAAGCACCTATTTTCTAGCTTATTGAATTTATTCACTATTGTTAGGTATACCAAACAAAGCTTGAGTTATGTAGTTTTAAGCCGATGAGTGACTTACTCAAGTATGAAACATCTTTTTATGGCCTTTATTATACTAACAATGCAGCATGTCTTTTCGCAAGAAAAGGAACTTGCTGGCTTTGATCCAAAAACAGATATCATTTCTGACAAATATGAAGCGGGTGCTTTTCTTATCTATGACTGCGAAGACAAGCACTGGGTTTGCGTTGGGAAGACGTTTTTTGATGAGTGCATTGAAAATCGAAAACTAGATTTAGAAACTGGGGCAAGTCCCTTATACCGTTGCGCTCCGGTTGGGGAATTTCCTACAAAAAAATCATGCTTTCAAAGACAGCTTTTTTTAACCAGTAATCATCACGGCGCTCAGTTTTGCGTGAAAGAGAAATGGAAAAATAAGGCAATTGATTTCTAGTTAGTAGCTCTGCCCGGTAGAGTAAATTCCGGCCGGTAAAATACGACTATCATTTTGGTGTTTCACGCCGAGTTCTCCACACTCTATTCTCTTCCATCTCCTATCAAAAATGAGATTTTTTAAGGCCTCTGGTTGCACGCCATGAGTGTGTGAGGAGAGAAACAAGAAACTATTTTCTTTATTTAAAACTCCGAGCATCGATTCGACTAAAAGATGAATGTGTTTTTCAAAATCCCACATTTCTTTTTTGACTCCGTGACCCCAGCTAGGTGGATCAGCGAGGATTCCGTCATAGGTAAAATTCTTTTTAAAACTATGGCGAACAAATTCCTGAGCATCACTTTGAACCCAGCGAATGCTTGACTCTGGAAGACGAGAGAGGGTCATAGATTCTTTTCCCCAATCCAGTACACCTTTAGAGCTATCAACATGAAAAACTTCTGCTCCTGCAGCGGCCATAACGAGAGAAGCACACCCGGTGTAACCAAAAAGGTTAACAACTTTAGGTGCGCGTCCGAGTTTTTCTTTTAGGGCCTTGACTTCAGCGTAGAGCCACTGCCACACAGGGATTTGTTCAAAGAAAATCCCACAGTGACCAAATGATGTGAACTTTAAGCGGAACTGAAGTGTTCTCCCTTCAATCTCAAAGGGGAAAGTGAGGTCAGCTGCCGGGGGTTTTTTATGTTCCCATGCCCCTCCACCATCTTTAGTTCTGATCACATTCGAAGTGGCGAGGTTCCATTCACTTTCTTTTAAGAGTGGTTTCCAAATAGACTGTGGACTTGCTCTATTGACTCGGAGACCAGCGATAATTTCGAGTTTTCGACCTAGGCCAGAGTCTAGTAGTTGATAGTTTTTTAAATTTTCTGTGATCATTATTTAATTTTAAATCGAACCTGTATAGTTGTTGAAAATTGTTGTGTACCGGCCTCGATCTGTGTCGCATCCTGAGCACTTGCGGCCATGGTATTAATGGATTTCCTCATGAACCTTTCTTGAGGAAATGAGCTACTCGCTCCTGGAGTTTCATCCACCGAGAGGACATCACCAATCCTGAATCCAAGCTTCTTTCCGAGTTGCTCGGCTTTTGCTTTAGCGTCATCAGAAGCGATATCAAGACAAGTGAGGTATTCTTTTTTCGATTTTTCAAGAGAGAGGTAAGATTCGAGATGACCGACGTTGGTGATACCTGCTTCAGAGCCCACTTGTATGGCCTCTCCAAGTCTTGCAAGGTCGCTCGTAGTGATTTCTAAGGTCATGCTTGAGCGGAACCCTTTTGAGACAAGCTTTTCTTTCTCCCACTCAGTAACAGGGTGGACTGAATAGTTTGTGTTTTTGAATTCTACTCCCTCGAGTTTTAATTCTTTTAAGGCCTCTTTCAATTTATTCATTTGAGCAGTTGTTTTTTGAGAAGCTTCTTTCTGATTCTTTGACTGATTTTCTGCGGTAAAAGAAAGGCTCCCTCTATCAGGAACGACTTTCAAGCTACACGTTCCCTGAACTTGAATTGAGGGGACTTCCGAGGAAGCAAAAACATGGGTCGAAGAAAAAACAACAAGGCCTAATAAAAATGATTTCACTCAATTCCTCTGAGGAGTAGATCAGTTGCTTCAACCGGGGCATTCTGGTCGTCAATCTCGATGAGGTATAAGAACCCTTTAACATTAAGCTCATTGGCATAATTCGGGACGAGATCCATACCGGCCATGATGGAATCTAACAGATCTCTTTGATCCTGGTAAGTCACTCCGTCATAAGTATTTTCTCTTTGAGCAATACAACCAGAGGTGCGCATAAAAGGGTAGTACGGGACTGTCGGGTCGGTGTTTATTTTAAGTGTGCCGTGAATTCTAAAAAGGTTTCGTCCGATATCACGGGCAGTGGTTGAAGATTTCCACCAATCTTTGTTGTGAGATGAAGCAGGTAGAAGAGACTTCAAAAGAGATTCATTGTTGGATTTTGGAATGAAGTTAAGAATCATTCGACGAAATTTTCCGTAAGAGATTTGTTGATCGGCCACAGGCATCACCGAATCGATGGTATAAACGCCCGTTGGAGTGTTTCCATTCTTTGAGTAGCTTGGTAGCCCTCTGGCGGAAGAGGCCAAGGACTTGTGAGTCCAGATTGTACCGTCACTGTTTCTTACGACTTCGCCGTGAATGTTTTTCATCACCATCAAGCACGGGTACAGTCTGTTCTCCCGGCAGAACATGAAGATCTTAACACTCTTTATGTACTCACCATTCATATACGTAGAAATATTAGGTGATTGGTGAAAGAGATCTGCAATCATGTCTTGAGTGATATCGTTTTTTCTTTCCTGGTCATTGATGATGTCAAAGTACTGTGGGTGTTTACTGGCCAAGTCGACAATATCAGTGTGCCCTGCCTTTTGAAGTTCTTCAGCGTAGGCAGCGATAAGGTAGACAATTTTTGTTTCCGCCACCGGGGCCTGGAGGGCGTTGATGAGTTCGTCTCTAAGTGTTTCTGTGAAAGCAGTCGCACGATTATACTTGAGCCTTAAAATTCCGATACGAAGTCTTTCAGAGAGTTCAAAAAGTTCAGGGTTAAGTGTATCGAGAGTGGCAAGCGCCTGTTCGGATCCTTCGTCAGCAAGATCCCATAAGACATCGACAAGAATTTTTTGCTCATATTGAGTGATGCCTAAGATCTGAGCACTGCTTTTGTCTGATTTATTTAAAAGAGTTTCTTTTATTTCTTGGTAAAGTGTTTCTTCGAGCACGTCGAGAGATTTCGGAGCAGCGAAGGCCATTCCCATTGAGTATAGAGTCCATGCTATAGACAATAAAAGTTTCATGCAAAATCCTTTGCTTATTAAATATAATTCAGACTCAAAGCGTAACCGTTTTTAATACAAGTCGACAAGAGGTGATAGAAAATGTCAGGCTTAGTTATGGGGCCGAAAGCATATAGACAATGCTCACCATGCTTCCATGAATTTCGTCCTCGTTAAGCCAAATGTTTCCGTCTTCGCAATCATAGTTTTCATCATAGCGAGACGTACACTCAGGACCGTAGCTATCTCGCACAAGATACTCACAGATGTTTTGTTTTGTGTTCCAGCGTCTTCCTACGAGGCTTGAAGTATGCAACTCGGTGAGCTTGACGCCTCGGTGTTTTTTTGAGTGAAGGATTCTTGAATCATAATCAAGTCCAACTAAGCGGCCTAGCTCAAGCTGCTCAGAGATGCGTTCAAAGACCGAAGGATTTTTAAAAACCATTTTTACTTTCCACTTCTCTGGAGATGGCTCTCTGTCAAATTGGCATACTTTAAGGCGAAGGTTATCATAGAAATTTCTTAATTTTTTTGTTTTTAAAAGTGCAAGAAATTCTTCTTTCCCCACATGCTTAAATTTATAATAGAAGGGTAGGTTATTCGAGTTTAGTTGAGCTCTCGTTGCGTGAAGCTTTGCGATCTCAGTCATCGCCGTAGGCATAGGAACTCGTGCTTCTTTACCTGCGACAACTTTTATCCAGGTTTCCGAAGAGAGGACCTCTTCGGAACAAAAGCCATCTCGCATGGCCGTGATGAGGGCAGCTTTATTAAATCCTGTCTCGTGGGGTTTTCCCGCGTCGTTCGGAATAAAAACACTCATGACTTTTCCAATCAGAGATTGGTTATAATTGATTGCAATATCTGCTGCAGAAATGGGCTCACTTCTTTTGAAAGTATGGGCAAGCATATCGGCCGCAGTAAAGGCGTAGCACCAAGAGATTTCTTGTTGATTTCGTACGGCCCCCAAAGTGTGATTCCTAAGATCAAGAGGGGTGCAGTTATTTTTTGATGTTGGGATGTAGGCAAAAGAAATGGTGGGCAATATTAGTAGTAAAAAAACTAGATTTTTCATTTATCCCTTCCTTGAGACTATTTATGAAATAAAGTTACTTAAGTTTTTAATTTAATTAACTTTATGCGTCGTCGACCTTGACGTTCTTTAATTAGAGATTATCTTTTATAAATCTCTCTTTCAAGGACTGGAGTTAAATTTATGATGAAAAGAATTTTTTTATTCATGCTCACAAACATTCTTGTAGTAGTTTCCGTTAGTATCATCCTAAGTATTCTTGGAGTCGGCAATTATCTTACAGCGTCTGGCATTGATTATAATGCGCTTTTAGTTTTCTGCTTAATCTGGGGCTTTGTTGGTTCTGGTATCTCATTGATGATGTCAAAATTCATGGCCAAAAAAATGATGGGTGTGGAAATCGTCGATGAGAGAGGTCAGTACGGTGATCTTGTTAGAAAAGTTTACCAAATGTCAAAACAAGCGGGCATTACAAAAATGCCCGAAGTTGGGATATATCATTCTGCGGAAGTGAATGCCTTTGCTACTGGACCAAGTAAGAATAATGCACTTGTTGCAGTCTCTACGGGTCTTCTTCAGCAGATGAATACTGATGAAGTCGAGGGAGTTCTTGCTCACGAGGTGGCCCACGTCGCTAACGGTGATATGGTGACCATGGCATTGGTTCAAGGTGTCGTGAATGCGTTCGTGATGTTTTTTGCTCGTGTGGCCGCCTTTGCGATCCAAAATTTCTTGAACGGTGATAAAGACGATGACCGTCCGTCCAATTCTGGGATGGCCTATCATTTAACTGTGATGATTTGTGAGATTGCATTCTCTTTTCTAGGAATGTTTATTGTGGCCTATTTCTCTCGCGTCCGCGAATACCGCGCGGACCAGGGTGGTGCCCAGTACGCAGGTAAGCACAAAATGATTGCTGCCCTCAAGAGACTTCAGCAGAAGATTGATTTTGTGGATGATACACAAGACGCTATTAAAACGATGAAAATCTCTTCAAAAAAAGGGTTAATGAACTTTCTTTCAACACACCCTCGACTTGAAGACCGTATTGCAGCTTTAGAACGCTCACACTAAGATAGATAAAGGGGATGAACATCTCATCCCCTTTATTTTTGTCTTAGGATGTGCATTGGGAACTCCAAAAAGAATCGTTCGTCGGGAACTCCATAAAATTCATCAAGGCCGTAATCGAACCGGCTATGTGCTTGCTCTAGTCGCAGTTATTATTTCAGTTTATTTCCAGAGTCAGAAACTTAATCCAGAAGAGTGTTGTATTCTTCCAGTTGCTTTAATTTTTACTGGAACTATATTTCGAATTTTGATTGGTGAGTTTTTTTTTGATTCTTGGTGCCAAGAAAGAAAGTGGGCCTTATGGACTAATCTTATCGGTCTTTTTTTGATCACTGCCGGGATGGGGGCCCATCTTTATGATATCCAGCTACACTATGGTCCGACCTCGCTTAATACTTCTTATACTCTTCTTTTAATTTTAACCTTTATCATGGGCGCCTCCACGACTTTGGCTGCCGACAGGCCATCCTATTACACGTACGTCTCTTCGCTGGCGTTCTTCACGGTTCTTTCTTTCGTGGTAATTCCTGGGCCTGCAAGTATAGTGGTGGTGCTTCAAGTTGTAATTTTCACAATTTTTAGTTTCTTAAGCTTTAAAGTCGCATCCAAGCAAGTAGACGAGCTCCTTATTTCAAGGGCCTCCTCGAATTTAGAAAAAGAAAAACTCAAAAGTATCATCGACACAGTCCCAGGTTTCGTTGGCCTTGTGGATCCACAAGGCATAGTTTACATGGCCAATCAGGCCACCTTAGCAGTCATCCCGAACGTTGTTGGAAAAAAAATAGGCGAACTACATGATCACTCTAATTGGGAAAAATTTATTGGAGATTTTCTTCGGTCGGATAAAAAGTCCGACATAAAAGAGCTGCAACTTCAGTATCAGGATAAAGAGGAGTATGCTCTTCTGAAGGCCAACAAAACCTCCGAAGGGGGAGCGATTGTGATGGCAATTATTACCACAGAACTGGTTCAGGCACAGACAATGCTCCGAGAGCAAGAGGCAAAATCACAGTATACAGCAAAGCTCGCTTCACTGGGTGAAATGGCCGCAGGGATTGCCCACGAGATTAATAATCCACTAACCATTATTCAAGGAAGTGCCACGATCCTCGGGCGCTTAGTAGAGAAAGGGTCTAGTGATCAGAAAATGATAAATCTCATGACCAGCAAGATTATTGAAACGGTAGATAGGATTTCTAAAATTGTGAAAAGCTTAAAGGCGCTTTCAAGAAACGGGGAGGATGATCCCAAAGAGAATATTTCCATTCAAAAAGTAATTTCTCAAGGGCTCGATCTTTGTGGTGCCATGATAAAATCAAAAGGCATTGACCTTAGGATTGACCTACCGGCCACAGACGTCTTTGTTTTTGGCCGGGAAATTCAACTTTCTCAAGTCGTAATTAATCTTTTAAGTAATGCCATCGATGCCGTAAGCACTTGTACTGAAAGATGCATTGAGATCCGTTCTGAAGCAACGGAGTTGATGGTTTCAATCTATGTAAGTGACTCTGGCCCTGGGATTGCGGCCGACATTCGAAATAAAATCATGGTCCCATTTTTCACGACGAAGGAATTAGGACAAGGAACAGGTCTTGGGTTATCAATTTCGAGGTCTATCATCAAAGAGCATAATGGTGAGCTGACTCTTTTAAGTGATACATCAAAGACGACGTTTAAAATCAGCTTGCCTCGAGTCGGTTAGAAAAAGTGACCTGTCGGTAGAGAGTTTCGTTGTTCATTCACAAGCCTCTCTACAAGTTCTGAAACGCGAGGGATGTCTTTGATCAGAGAACTGATCTGACCGATCTCAATTTCTCCTTCGGCCATATCTCCTTCCAGCATGCCTCTTTTAGCACGTCCATGTCCTAAGAGAGTTTCAAGTTCTTCTTTTGTGGCACCTTGGTCCTCTAGCCTTTTAATTTCTTCAAAGAATTTGTTTTTAAATAGGCGCACAGGTACGGATTTTTTCATCGTGAGCATGGTGCTAGAAGGGATTGAGGTGAGGATGCTATTTTTAAAATTAATATGCGCACTGGACTCAACGGTTGCAACAAATCTTGTCCCGAGCTGAACTCCTGAGGCACCTAAGCACATGACGGCAGCTATCCCTCTGCCGTCACCAATTCCCCCGGCCGCAATGACGGGGATTTTGACAGCGTCAACCACTTGGGGGATGAGTGAGAGAGTTGTAATTTCTTCGCGCCCATTGTGTCCACCTGCTTCGAAGCCTTCGGCCACAACTGCATCACATCCAGCATCTTCACTCTTTTTAGCAAACTCAGGTGTTGATACCACGTGGATCACTTTACAACCTCGGTCTTTAAGCCATTTCGTGTACGTTTTAGGAGACCCAGCTGAAGTGATAAAAATTCTGATTCCAGAGTCGACAGAAATTTCTAGTTGCTCTTTGGTCTTTTCATAGAGAAGAGGCACATTCACCGCCAGTCTTTCAGGATGATCGGTTAGGGCAAAGGCCTTTTCGATGTGATGTTTAAGAAGATCTGGTTTCATTGACCCGGCCCCAATGACTCCCAAAATTCCAGCATTCGCTGAAGCGGCCGCAAGTTTTCCACCAGAAACCCAGACCATACCGGCCTGAATGATGGGGTATTTAATTGGGAGAAGGGTGCAGATTGTGTTCATAAAGGGATCTCGATGGTTTCATCTGTTAAGGCCTTGGCCGGAGATCTGTTTAATTGGTCAAGGATTTCATTATCTGTTGGGAGCGTGAGTACGGCCCTGGTGCTGGCCCGTTTCTGGCCAAAGCGCTCACCTTTTAAAACTCCCCAACCTGTTTCATGAAGAGATTTTCTGATAGAGGAGCTCGCGGAGTAAGTTGAGAGAATAACGTCTGGGTGTGAGTGGTCTTTTAAAAAAGAAAACCATTCTTTTGTCCAGAGCACGGGGTTTCTTTTGGGAGAAAACGCATCCTGATAAATCGCATGCCATTTTAAAGACGAATTCTCTATAAACTCCGGAAGAGTTTTTCGAGCATTGCCCTGGATGACGGTGATGAGATGCTTGCCGAGATTCGCCTGAAGTATGTTGTTGTTCCAAGTCCAATTGAATTCAGGATGGAGCGAGACAAACCAATCCAGAAGATTTTTATCAATTTCGACAGAAATAAAATGTATGCACGCATCCGAGTCAACTTGTTCAAGAGTTGTGAGAAGACCCAGCCCGAGACCGAAGCCAATTTCCAAAATGACAAGTGGAGTATGAAGCTTGGTTTTTTCCTTGATCTTGCAGCCTTCAAGATAGTGAAGGATTGTTTCTGACTTTGCTCCTGCACTTGAGTGACAGGCCTCACCGAACTGCTCAGAATAGAATGTAATGGACCCATCGAGAGTCTCAACTAATGAGTGCCCTGGGGGAAGTGAATGGGATGGTTTCATAGGGCCATGTTATCGGATTTTTATGTCTTTGCCACTAATCTCTGGCACGAGTTTTGAGGTAATTCTTTGATTTTTGGTCTCATGCAAGGATTTCATAATGATGGGTATAGGATGGTAAAGTTCTGAAGAGAACCTGACGAAAAGAATTCGGGATGGTGGGCCATGATTCTGAAGAGTTCAAAAATATATTCCTTTCTTTTTGTTGTCTTTGGAGCAACGAATTTGAGTGCTCAGGTCTCAATTGATTCTTTTCCTGCGAGCATGAATGCTGTCCCAATTAAAACGATGCCGGTTGATGTTGTTATGCCTAGGCCCTCACAAAATTCTTTTACTTTACTGCAAGAAAATGTGTACAAGCTAAATCCCATTGATCCCTCAAAAGAATGTGTCTTAGAGGAGAGTGACTTTAAAAAATTAGCGAATGTGATAGAAATTAAGAGCTGCTATGAGAATAGGTTATCCTATAAAGATCCAAACCAAAAACTAGATGACATCTCTCTTTTAAAATCCGACAACGCGATATGCAGCTGTCTTCGAAAGAAGGCCGAGGTGAATGAAGTTCTCAATAAGGTGATGCGAGCGAGTGCTGATGAGATGCGCATTGTCTGGGAGAAAGGGAATAATGCCTTTAAAGCAAATGATATAAAGTTGCAGCTAATAAAACAAAGACAAATAGAGTTGCCTTTTCAGGCCTCAATTATTTTTGGTGGTGATTCAGAGCTCACGACAGCTTACAGGAATGATTTTGCGAATATAAAAGTACCGGAAGTAGTCAAAGAGATGAATAGTCTTCACAATATCACCCAATCCAACATTACAGATTTTGATAAGCAGAAGTTAAATTACAAAAATGCGAAAGAGGTTGCAATTCGAAATGCCAAAGCTAAAGCATTAAGTAATTTATCAAAACCCGAGGACATACTGGAAGAACCAGCTGTTTTACCTGCTGGCCAGTGTGTTTCAGGTAGAGAATACCTTGCCTTTAAACAACTTCCGGCCAGTGCCGAAATTTTTGAACCGATAGTAGGTAAGTCAGGCGAATTCGATGAGCGTGACTGGGATTACAACTACCTCAAGGAGCAGTACTACGAAATCATCGATATGCCCGAGAATCAAAAAAGAGAACTCAAAGATAAACTTTCCATTTTGAGACACAAAATTTCTTTCTTACACAAAAACTCGATGCTCCGTAATCTCTTTTCAGCGAGAAGTGATTTTTCCTATTACGAGAGTTTCTTGAAGTCGCAGAATAAATCTCCGGAAGAGCAACAAAAATTAAAAGAGATGATCTCAAACCATCTACAGTCAAAGAAAAAAGAGCTTTATGAAATTGTTCAAAAGATGAACGGAACAAAAGATTGTAAGGCCACAACGGCCACATGCTTAAAACATGTCCTAGATAGTAAGAAAATCGATGATTACAAAAAGAGTCTAAAATCATTTTTCGTATCCACTAATCCTGCGATTGGTGAAATTGTCCTTCTCAACTCTCAGGCAGAAACATTTGAAGAATTGCAGAGCTTATCCAGTGGGAAAGTGAAGAAGTTTAGGAACTTATCAGAGCTTAATCAAAAAGCTGTTGAGAGTGAGTTCACTCGCAGAACTGGTCTCACTCCAGAGTCGTGCTCAAAACAAGATTCTGATCCCGTTGAATGCGCGCAAATTTATGCTCTCTATTGTAGAAAAATGGACGCCGTGATGGTGGATATCGAGGCGCAGTCAGATGATCCGAGTCTTAGAGATGATCTTGATGAGAAGATGGCCTATGACTTTGAACCGAAGATGGATAATAATGATGACTTAAAAAAATTCAATGACGATCTTTGTAATACGAAGCTAAAGAAGAATCCTAAGAGTAAGTCTGAAAACGGGATGAATTTTTTTGAGTACAAGGAGAAGCACTGTTCAAACTTAGGACTCAAGGAGTGCCGAAGTAAGTTCATCTCTGATTACAAAGCAAGTGTTCCCGCGGATGCTATAGTCTTTAGCCAAATTCTTACTAAGGATCCCGTAGTTTCAGTAGCCTCTACAAAAGATATTTTTAATGCTCCTGCTGCAGGAAGACCGGAAGTCGCAAGAGACTGGGGTCGAATGCGTTCAACGTTGAAGCTTCCAGATATGTCGGGGGGGGCTAAGATTGCTCAAGTTGTTCCTACCAGCTCCACGGACAAAAAATCTAACGGATCTAATTTTTCTCAAAATTTGAGTAATTTTACTTCTTCACTTGGGAGTGCAGCAGATCAGGCTGCAGATTTTCAAGTTCCACGAGCCACGGATTATAACTATGGTTCGATGGCCAGTGCTCCTCAGAAAACGGAAACTAGTAATGAAGATGAAAAACAACGTAATCAGCCTAATAACTCAAAAAAGGAATACGACCAGGTAAATTCTGATCCTAATAAAATGGCTGCATCTTCTCAGGAGGCATCCACTCTTAAAGCAAAGATTGATTCTTTAGAACAGTCCTTGGCAGCACAAAATAAAGTTATTGATGACCTTCGACGTAGTGAGGCGAAACAAGCAGCATTAACTGAATTAAAGCCTCGTGAGCGCAGTGATGATAAGGGAGCAAAAGACTTCGATGCCTCAAGAAATAGTGGATTGGATAATACCGATATCTTACGAGCGCCAGCTTCTGTGAAAGATTATGGCCAGGCATCAGTGCCTAAAGGTACTGGACAATCCTCTACCTTGCCTTCTTTACCGTCTTTGCCTTCATCTCAAACTGAGAAGAATTCTCCCCTCAGTAGCTCTGCAGATTCTGTTGAAAGAGAAGAGGCGAAGCTTGTTCGTTTGGATAAATATGCCGATGGCTCAATTGAAATAGTTTCTACAGGAGGATCTGGAAAATCTTTTCCTGCGAATGCGATCTCATTAGTTGTTTCTGATGCTCAGTATGAGCTTTTAAGTTCTAATCCGACGGGACTTAACTTGAAAGAACTTGAGAACAGGATACCTAAAGATCTCATACATAAGCTTGAAAAAGAAGGAGAGATCACAATCATTTTAAGGAACGGTCATAATCCACCTTTTGAAGTCAAGGTGGAGAAGAAAAATAATAAACTAGTCTATCGGTTGAAAGATGATAAGGGAGCAGCAATCGTTCCAGTTAAGCGTATCTACACGAGAGAAGCCTTAGAATTTGAGCTCAAGGTCCAGAAATAGCTTTTTTTATCTCTTGCGCAAGCCAAATTGGATCATCTACGGACAGATCATGCCCACCGGTGGGATGTTCTCTCAGAGGAACTTTCCATGCCCGGGAGATGGCCCTAGAGCACTCTACACTCACCATCTTATCATGAGTTGAACCAAGAAGTGTGATCGGGATTTTTGGTGTAAATTTATTTGTCTTAAATCTTGCGCCGGCCACGAGTTGCCTCAAGGTATTGCTCACACTCACGGGCCTTTCTGCGGCGATTTTTTCCCAACTATTGAGCGTCTGATCAAAAACGTTGTTGTGATTACTCACAAGTTTTAAGATCCGTGCCTCTTTTTCTCTTCCTTTGAGGATAAAAACTTTGAGTAAAAAAGCAGCAGCACTTGGAAGAAGACGATGAAAAAGAGGAGAGATTCCTCCGAAGCTCGTATTGACGAGAGTTGCTTGTTTGAAATCATTTGGATAATGCCTCATCCACTCCACAGAAATCATCCCGCCGAGAGAGATCGCGACAAGGTAAGCATCCTCATTCTCTTTTTTTGTACTTAGATAATCAGGTCGCATTTTTTCAACCATCTCTTTAATCGATAGCGGCGAAGTTTCTTTAAAGTAGTCTCCGGCACCTGGGATATCGATCGTTGTAATGATGGCATCAGGGAAAGTGTTTTGAAGGTCAGCGACAAAACTGCCCCAATGTCTTTTTTCTCTAACGAGGCCACGGAATAAGTAAAAATGTTTTTGCTTTATCATGCATTCATCTTACACTTTTTTGTATGAGTTTGCAGGAGTATTACGAAGAATCCTATCGAAATGAGCGTGGTCGCGAGAACGCAGACCTGTTGCGTGAAGCTACGACCTATTCAAAAGGACTCTACCAATTTGTGGTTGAATCCAAAGATCGCTTTTTACTGAATCTTGACTGGAATGCTCTGACGGTTCTTGAGACAGGTGCTGGAAGAGGGGGAGTAAGTCTTCTTCTTGCGAGACTTGGTGCTAAGGTTACCTTGTTGGATTTCTCTGCCTCTGCTCTGGAGCAGGCCCAGGAATTGTTTCGAGCTGAAGGTCTTGAAGTGAACGTTGTCGTAGGAGACGTTACTCATCCGGATGTGAACTTACCGCAAAAATTTGATATCATCGTTGATTCCCATCTTCTCCATTGTCTTACCGCAGATCCAGATAGAACAAGCTACTACCGATTAGTTAAAGACCATCTCACTGCGAGAGGAATCTTTATCGCGGAGACCATGGTTCATAGAAAAAAACTATTCATCCCAGACGGCTTTATGTTCGACGAAAAGCACACCCTATGGCAGATGTTTGGCAAATGGACTCCCGTCCGGCGGATTCTTGATTCTCTGGACCTTGAGCAGGAGTTAAAAGAAGCTCAGTTTAATATCATTTATTTTTATTACTACGGTCAGTATGGATTTGTTCCGCACCGGAGCTTTATGGATCTTCCTGCGGATATTTTACCTGCGGCCGTGAGAATGGTGACTCAGAAATAAAGTTTTTTGCTCAAGTGCATGTCACTCTTAGTCATTGAGATTAATTATTTATAATATTGGTAAAGATAAGGAGTAAATATGACAGTCAACATTACCTTCCGTCACATGGAACATACCCCTGCCCTCGATCAAATCATTCGAGATAAGTCAGAAAAATTTTCAAAGTGGTTTGGGCCACAAGCAAATGTTAGCTGGACTTGTTGGACAGAGGGAACTGATCACTGCTCTGAAGTCATGATTTCATCAGGCCATGAAAAATACTTCGCCAAGGCCCACGCTGACGATTTATATAAGACTTTTGATCTCATTATTCATAAAATTCAAAATCAAATGAACTAAGACGGAGTAAAAAATGACAAAAATTTGGCATAAGGCGTATGACGCTGGCGTTCCCTATGAGATCAATCCAAATGAGTATTCTTCAATCAATGACATGCTTGAAATTGGATTTGAAAAGTTCAAAAATCTTCCGGCATTCCATAACATGGGAACAACTCTTAGTTATGCTGAGATTGAGCTCTTAAGTCGCAAGTTCGCAAGCTACCTCCAAAATGATCTTCACCTGAAAAAGGGCGATCGTGTGGCACTTATGATGCCTAATATTTTGCAGTACCCGATTGCCTTATTTGGTGTACTTCGTGCAGGTATGATCGCTGTGAACGTAAACCCTTTGTATACTCCGAGAGAACTTGAGCACCAGCTTAAAGATGCGAATGCGCAAGCGATTGTCATTTTTGCGAATTCTTGTCATGTCTTAGATAAGATTGTTTCTCAAACACCTGTGAAACATATCATCACCACACAAATCGGTGACATGTTGAAGTTTCCAAAAAACTACATTGTAAATTTTGTGATTAAGAACGTGAAGAAAATGGTCCCTGATTATAATCTTCCGAACGCTCTTGATTTTAAATCATGCGTGATGAAAGGAAATGAATCTAGATTTACGAAGCCTCAAGTAAAACTCGAAGACATTGCTTTCCTTCAGTACACAGGTGGAACAACTGGTGTTGCAAAAGGCGCGATTCTTACACACAAAAATATTGTATCGAATATGGTTCAGGCCCGTGCTTGGATTAAGAATTTGATCGTGGACGGAAAAGAAATTATCATCACTCCACTTCCTCTATATCATATTTTCTCACTCACTGCGAACTGCTTCATCTTCAATTCAGTTGGAGCGTTGAACGTTCTCATCACGAACCCTCGTGACATTCCGGGATTTGTGAAAGAACTTCAGAAGTGGAAGTTCACGGCCATCACTGGCGTAAACACACTCTTCAATGGTCTTTTGAACAATGAAGAATTTAAAAAATTAGATTTTTCTCATTTGAAAGTGAGTCTTGGTGGAGGAATGGCCGTTCAGAAGGCCGTTGCCGAAAAATGGAAGCAAGTGACGGGAAGACCTTTAATCGAGGCCTACGGACTCACTGAGACGTCTCCTGCTGCTTGTATTAATCCTATGACCCTAAAAGAGTATAACGGACTTATTGGTGTTCCATTATCTTCAACGGATGTCGAAATCAAAGATGATAATGGCAACATACTTCCTATTGGTGAGATCGGAGAAATCTGTATCCGTGGTCCTCAGGTGATGGCCGGTTATTATAATCGTCCGGACGAGACTGCAAAGGTGATGACGGCAGATAATTTCTTTAAAACTGGTGACCTTGGTTTCATGAATGCAGACGGCTATGTGAAAATCGTAGACCGTAAGAAAGACATGATTCTTGTTTCTGGCTTTAATGTTTACCCAAATGAGATTGAGGATGTTGTTGTTGGGCATCCGAAGGTTCTTGAATGTGCGGCGATTGGTCTACCAGATGATAAGTCTGGTGAGGTTGTTAAAATTTTTGTTGTGAAAAAAGATGAATCCCTTACTCAAGATGAACTGATTAAGTTTTGCCGTGAACAGATGACGTCTTATAAAGTTCCTAAGCTTGTTGAGTTTAGAAAAGAACTTCCTAAATCGAATGTTGGTAAAATTCTAAGAAAAGATCTTCGTTCAGAAGTTAAAAACTAAACTTGATTGTGGCCTCAGTGTTTGACTGAGGCCATATATCATTTCTTTTCCAACTCGCTTGAATGAGTATGAAACCTTCCTAAAAGATATTATTGAAACTAATCGAAAACATTAAGCTCAAGTATTTTTAAACTTTGACGATAAGATTCTAGTATCTTTACAAAAGGACAGGTATGAAATTTTTTATTGCGATAACTCTCTTATCTAGTCTGGTGCATGCCGGATCTGAATCTGAGGCGAGAGAAATATACGAGCGCTATATGGCAACTGCGAAAGAGGAGCCAGTACCTCAAGGTTACACAAAATATAAAATGGGATTAGGTACAAGTAGTCAAAAGAAAATTGGAGGTATGACTTGTAAGAAGATTGTACTGGATGGAGTTAAGCCCCAGTACTCTTGCTCAGTTAGCCCCAAAGAAATGAATCCTCAAGCTCTGTACAACATGTTCTATGATATAAATGCTAAGGAAACTCCTAGGGACCCAAATTCATTAGGCGAAGCTCGAGAGCTAACGAAAGAGTTTTTTGGTCTAAAATGCCGAGCTATTACGGCCTTAACTTTTAATCCAAAACCTCAGTTCGATTGTGATATAAAGCTAGGCGATAGCGAGTCTGCATCTGATATTCGTGAGAAATATAATTTGTGTGCTAGAGAGTTAGAAACTTGTGAAGGCAAAAAAATATTGTATAAGTCTGGTTCAAAGTCGAGCGATTCTAAGGCACAGTAGAACAGCATTTTATTAGTCGTAAGGTGTTTTGTCGTTTCAACTTGGGGCCGTGTATGCACGGTCCCTTGACTCAATAAGATAAAATCTGAGTTTTAAAAAAGTACGTCGCTCAGCATATTTGTTAGATTTTTATATCTTACTTATTCATCCTTAAGGCTTAAAGCTCTGCAATGCTTTAACTTGAGCATCCTTCGCTTCTATCACTGAATTGTATACTTGGTTCCCTCCCTGTAAAGGTGAGGGATTATTTAAGCTCTCTTTAAGTGCGGACTGATAGTCTTCCAAAAGCTTCAAATTATACTTGCAACTTTCATCCTGCAAAGGAGGAGCTAATTTATCAGCATAAGTTTGGTGTTTTATATTATAACTTGGTGTTTCGTAGACTGGGATAGAAGTTAGCTTTATATATTCTTGCAAAGGTAGTGGTCCGTCCGTGAACATAGGATCAAGTACATATTCTGTGATTTTATCATTTTTCTTCACTTCAACGATATTAACAAAATGTTCAAGGTATGTTGCAACCTTGTATCCGGCCTTAACTTTATACGCCCCAAAGATATTACCTTTCATATTAAGCATTTTTGACTTGTATCCCAAGTCATCTAAAATTTTTGAAGTTAGGTATGCTCGTCCTCTGCAGTATGCAGACGGAAATTCATTCTTCAGAAGAGGATTTTCCCAAATTGCACTTTCAATTTCTTTTAGATCATCTACTGAAAGGATTTTACTCGAGGCTTTGCAAGGGACATATCCTGATTCATGGTAATCGTACCTATCTAGCATTTCGGAAATAATCTCTAAATGATATGAGGTTATCGGCCTATCTGTAAGATCACTTATAAGACAGTTCATTTCACGAGGATCAGTAGTGTTAATTCTGTTTAATATTTCTAAGGAAAGAGAGAGTTTGAACTTTTCAGCTTCTGTTGTTAGTAAAGGCATACCCGGATATTTAGGTAATTTGATAAATTCAAAAAGCTTTTTATGTTTTGTCGAAAAAGAGTTCGGGTCAATCTGGCCATGTGTAAAAAAAGAGTAGGAGAGAAAAATAACGAGATAAGACAATTTCATCATATCTTCGTTTCGTTTGTATTGAATCCCAAGTTTAGTAAAAAAGCTACGTAGTCAAGTATTTATGAAGGTAGTTCCTGAATATAGTCTTCCAAATGCGCTTGATTTCAAATCATGTGTGACGAAAGGAAACTAATCGAAGTTTGTTAAACCTCAAGTAAAACTCGAAGACATTGCTTTCATTTAGTTCACAGATGGAACAACTGGTGTTGCCTAAGGAGCGATCCTTAAACACAAAATTTTGGTCTTCCTGATGAAATTTCCGATGAGGTTGTTAAAATCTTTGTCGTGAAAAAAGATGAATCCCTTACTCAAGATTAACTGATTAAGTTTTGTTGTGAACAAATGACGTCTTATAAAGTTCTTAAGCTTGTTGAGTTTAGAAAAGAACTTCCTAAATCGAATGTTGGTAAAATTCTAAGAAAAGATCTTCGTTCAGAAGTTAAAAACTAAAATTGATTGTGGCCTCAGTGTTTGACTGAGGCCACATACCATAACTAATTTTCCCAATTCTCAGGGTCTGATACTATTTGAAGCGGTGAAAGCGGGCTTTTAAGAGGTCCCACATTATATATGTAGTGGACACCTCGAAAATGTCTTTTTGGTATAACGTAATTTCCTGTCCTTTGAATTCCTAAATAATATTTTCTGTTCTCTCTAAGGAAGTCATCATTCAGATCTAGAATTTTTGTGTAAGATGATTTTGTAATAGTTTTTAAAATTAGCGATTCAACAGAGTTGTACTTTGAATCAATTGATGTTTGCAGTTCATGTTGGTTATAAACATCCAAAGGGACTACAGAAGGTGAGACAAAAGCAATTGGAGAGTATTCTTCTTTGAGTGTCTCATCAAGAAAGGTTCCCATTGTTTTTCGGCCAGTTTGATGGCTTGGAGAAACCGCCACAATTTTATCTCCGTTTTTACTAAGGTGCATGTTATGCGCCCAAATAACTGCTTTTGATTTTGGAGAGTAATAACTCATTACCTTTAATGTAATTTCTGCCATATACTCCTCTCTTAATTCTCCAGATTCCTAGGGGTCTCGGTTTGTAAAGTATAGTTTATTCTGGTTTGATCTCAGAGATATC
>JACCDH011012576.1_pt1 | contig 24884 bp, 22 predicted proteins | sample 7442481 | NCBI WGS metagenome assembly JACCDH01 (sample SAMN15323433, study PRJNA562643) | freshwater metagenome | isolation source: river surface water | place: USA:Blue River Watershed | collected 2017-08-15
TCGTCCAATCGATCACAAAAAAATCGAAACCTCTGATGACGAGAAAGACCTCTATGGCAAAGATGTAGCTGGCTATAGCATCTTCATCGCCACTGTCCTCACATTGCTCGCGATTGCGCTCATCGCACAAGCTTAAATTCAATAACAGCAGACGAAAAAAATCCCCGTGTATTTCTACACGGGGATTTCCAGCCTAAGGATGACTGTGTGCTTTGTTCAAACACAAGCCAATGCTACCGAGAGACGCCTCCATTGCACATAGAACATTAGCACTAGAACCCAAAGTTAAGACGACGTTTTTTCTTTGAGAACCGAGAGTTTTGACTCAATCACTGAAATGACTTGTTGAAAACTGACGGGCTTGTGTAATACAGGAATATTCAAGTTCGAAAAATATTGAATGTGAGAGGGTGATGTGTCTGCAGTCACAATCACTGCAGGAATTTCATCGTTGAACACCTCTCTGAGTTTGTGAATCATTTCAGCACCAGAACTGGTTTTTAAGCGGTAATCGCTGATGATGAAGTCAATGGCACTGGCATCGAGTACGGCCATTTGCTCTTCAAAAGCTTTCTCATCCAACGCTATCTTGATGACCGAAGCGCCACGTGTTGTGAGCGCTTGAGAATAGGCCTCTAAAACGATCGGATCATCCTCAATCACTGCGATTGTTTTTCCCGATATGGATTCAACTTCATTGTTTGTCGTTCGACTGCGCGAGCCATGAACATCTAACTCATCCTCATGCGAGCTGACTGGGTATCGGGTCGCAATTGTGAAAATCGTGCCGCGATCCAGTTGCGACTCGATCGAAATATCAGCGCCAATCAGCTTGCAAAGTCGACTCACAATGGATAACCCCAAACCTAGGCCATCATGATGATCGCGTGTTTTATCCACGCGAAAGAATTCTTGAAAAATTCTGGACTGGTCTTCGATAGATATGCCGCACCCCGTGTCAGCCACAGAGATGTGCAAGCAATCTTCATGACTAAAAAACTTCACCACAACTTCACCCTTGTCTGTGTAGTGAATGGCGTTATTGATCAAGTTCAAAAGCAGCTGACTCAAAAGCACGTCATCTCCCAATGCGTACTGATGCGTCACATCAAAACGAATTCCAAGATGCTTATGCAATGCATGAGGCTTGACAATTTCATTGAGCGAAGCCGCCAGTCGGTCAATCGAAAAAAATTGGTTGTTTGACTTGAAGCTCAGGCTGTCCAATTTACTGATGTTGAGCAAAGACTCAAACATTTCGTTGAGCGTGACAACGCTGTTTTTGATTTTCCCAATCGTGACTCTCTCACTTGGTGGAATTAGCTTCACATCTAGGGAATCCAGATACATATTGACCGCATACATCGGCTGACGTAAGTCATGACTGGCCGACGCTACAAAATTAGACTTGGCAACATTGGCTGCAATGGACTGGTCACGCTCAACCGCAAGCTCTTGATACAACGTTTCATTACGCAGTCGCAAACGAACAGATTCTTCAAAGGTTTTTGAGAAATTTTTTGCGATCTTGATGACACAAATGAACAAAATCGAAATGCCGATTGCAAATGGCCAAGGAAAGATGTCCCGATTCCACAATACCGTCGATATCGCAGGAACCATCGTTGGAATGGTGAAGCTATAAAAAGTTGGCCAATGCACACAGTAGCCAAACATGCTGTTGAACATGCCCCCCGCCGTGACATAGAGATAAATCATGCGATTCATCGCGTCTAAATCAGGCACCAGCAGCACCCAGCCTAGACCCCATCCAAACCCGATCAACCCGACGCCCAGAGTCACCACGTTGAGATCGCGCCCAGGGTTCGAGATTTTTTCTTCCTTGTACTCAAGCTGCGAGGTTGTCCACGTTCTGATGAACGTAGCGATGGCCATATAAGCCAGCCAAATTCCTAACTTGATGGGGTCCGCGTCATCATGAAAAAGAAGAAGCGCAAAAATGGGGGCCAAGATGTTCGTCACAGTCACAGAGCGCGCTGTCTTGACGATATAGGCGGATTTTTGCTTTGCGATTTGAATCGAAGACAGATTATCAAAATCTGTTTGATGAGTAGATGCGGGCATCGTGCTTGTCCGCCATTCAGCTATGAGCGGATTGTCATTAACGGTGTTCGATTTTGATTCCAAAATAATGGAAATCCAGCCTTCCCGACTAGAACCTTAGCTCTAGACTTTCGTGATTTTTTTCTCCAAATAATTCTTTTAAATGAACAATACCTCGGTGGTAATTGATTGTTAGTACAACTAATCGACTATTGTTTATTGAAGTGTTCTTGCTTAGCATCAAAGAAAAATTACTCTTTATGCCGAAAAAAGCTCTTTTAATAGTTGATGACCATCCTGTTTACAGAGACGCTTTAGGCGAAAAGTTTTGTTATGAATTTGCGAAGTGGCAACTCCCGGTCAAACTCGCATCCGACACCGTTGAGGGCGTGTCGTTACTCAACAGCCTCAACGACCACGAATGGGTTGTCATTCTGGACATCCTGCTCCACGGCATCAGCGGAGAAGCAGCCATCGAGCTCTTTAGAGCGCATCCCAACGTCAAACATGTGGTTGCAATTTCGGGGCTTGATGAAAGCGAATGGGGCAAACGTGCGCTTCGTTCTGGTGCCTCAGCGTTTATTTCTAAAAATAACGTCAGTCAATTCATCTGCGACCGAGTCAAAGAACTGATGGAGATGCCAAGTGAACAGGCTCCAAGCACTGATCACTCACCAACGTTTCGTTTGACCTCTAGGCAAAAAGAAGTTTTGACACTCATCGCCAATGGGCATCCGAACAAAATCATTGCGGATCAACTCTCGATCAGTGAACAAACCGTCAAGATTCACATCAATCAAATTTTTCGTGAACTCAAGGTTTTTAACCGTACGCAAGCGGTTTTGATCGCACAAAAATTCTTGCTCGTTTGACGGGTGGCGCAGACGTCTTAAATTTCCCCCTAGGGTAAAGTAGCCACCGATTTGATAAGAGCCGGTGGCTCCTTGGACATGAAACTCGTCATTACCCTGAACTTTGCAATTCTGGCCGTCATCATGGTCGGACTTTTTGCGATTGCCAGAAACAACTACAGACTGCTGGATCAATCCTCAAAGTATTGGTCTATCGCCATTATTTGTGATGCTGTCGGGTTAGTGATGTTGGGCGTGTTGTTCCTAACCGTGCCAGACTTTAATAAACCCAACATCTCTGGCACGTTTGCGAACACACTGCTGTTCGCATCAACAATTTATCAAGCCATCAGCATCCGAGCATTAAACACTCACATTGCGAAACAAACTGAACGGTATGTGTTCGCAGGGGTTTTGCTATTTGCCGTCATCTGGGATTTCACGCGTTTGAACACAGATACGAATACTCGAATCATGCTTTTTGCTGTTTACGTTTTCTTCTCATTGCTGTGGCAACTGCAAGAACTTAACAAGAACGTCAACACCGCTTCTAGCCAAATCAAGATCATTCGTTTTTCAGTCAAAGGTGAGCTTGTTTTTACGGTGATTCGCTTCTGCGCCGTGGCTGTTGTTTCTATAGAAATCGCCCATGTCGAAGAGTTGCCTTTGGTCGGTCTTTTCTCGTTGTGGATTTTGTATGCGCTCAAAATCGTCGTCTACGCAGGTCTTTTAGCCTATTGGACAGAAGACCTCGCCAAACAAAAAACGAAGGTTGAACTTGAGAAACAGCAATTCAAAGCACTGAGCGAAGCACAAGAACAATTGATCGCCGACCTAGGCCGATTGAACAAAGCCGCCACAACGGGAGTCATGGCGGCATCTATCGCCCATGAGCTAAGTCAGCCCTTGCAGAGCTTGGTACTCAACATCGACTCCAGCCAAAAAGAAGCAAAAGCAGCGAATCCTGATTGGGAGTTCATGCGTGAACTGCTGGATGAACAGTCCTCCAGCGTTAACAAAATGATTGAAGTGATCAGCGCCATGCGAGGCGTTTTTGCAGAAGGCACTGCGACAGATGAACAGGTGAATTTATTTGAGTTGGTCAAAAAATTAGCGGTATTCATTGACTCGCAATCGCACAAACGAGGTGTGCAGGTTGAATACTTCAACCATGGTCACCCTTTGATTTGCGTGAGACCTGCAGAAATTCAACAAGCGATTTTGAATTTGGTTGCCAACGGGTTCGATGCATTAGACGCAGAGACGAGCACTGTGAAGAAGCTGCGAATCTCTGTACAGCAAGTGGATGAACAGGTGTTCTGTCGTATCGAAGACAACGGAAGTGGAATTCCTGAACACAGGCAAGACCAAATATTTAAGTTCCTTAAAACAACCAAATCAACCGGCATGGGGCTGGGTTTATGGTTGACCAAATACATTGTTGAAAAAAACCACGGCCAAATATCTTTAGGCCAAAGTGAGCTAGGTGGCGCTATGTTTACGATTCAACTGCCAGTTGCGAAAACATCGCCATCTCTGGCTAACGCGTCTTAGTTTCGCCGTGCCAGACAAAGAAAAGTTCATCGAGCACAAGTTTTCTGATCCCGTGCCGATGTAATCGACTACCGTTTAATGCGGAGCCGCACCGTCTTTCGACGTTTCATCGTCCACTCATACACAACATGCGCCAAGTTTTTTCACAGCAGGCCATCACGCCGCAAAATCTGTGTCATAATATCAGTCTTCTCTCCCGTGCCCGGGTGGTGAAATTGGTAGACGCAGGGGACTCAAAATCCCCCGCCGCGAGGCGTGCCGGTTCGATTCCGGCCCCGGGCACCATCGGTACGACGTACCGTCCTGACTCGATAGCGCGCCATCAATCTTATGAGTGACGACGACTTTTCCGGCATAGTCAGAAGTGGCTCACAGCACAGTGTTTCAGTTTCCGAGCACACGGGCAACGCCAAAACTCCCAAAAATATTGTGGTCTCGCACGAAGAAGAGACCGAGGCTCGCAAGCGCGCTTTCGAAGAAAAAGCACAAAAAGCCTTAGAAGCTAAAAAGGCTTTGGATGCGGCGTTGGCAGAACATACTGAGCACATCGCACCAGATACAGCGGCCGATAGCAATGTTCAGAAAATTGCAGCAGCAGCTCGTTCAGACAACCGTCAAACCACGCCTGCAAGCGGCGCATCCAGCACAAATGTGCAAAACGTCTCTACAGATGCAATAGATGCCAATATTCAGAGCATCGGCACAGACAACATCCAAGCCAACATTCAGTCTATCGGCGCTGATAAAGGCATCGCTGCAAATATGCAAAGCGTCTCTGGCAGTGTGATAGGCGCTAATCAGCAAAAGTTAGACACGGACACAAAACTTCAAGACAACCGTCAAGGCATCCCTACGGACGCCATCACCACCAACACACAACATGTGGGTAACGATTCGATTGCCAGCAACAAGCAAGACATTCCCGTTGACCCAGTCACTGCGGCCAACCGACAGGGCATACCCACCCAAAATCTTGCTTCCAATGTGCAGGGCATCCCGACAGACGGCTTAGACAGCAACCGCCAAGCCTTGGAAAACGGAGGTTTCAGCGATAACAACCAAGCGCTGAATCAAGATGACGTAGGCCTCAATCGTCAAAGCTTGGGAAACGATGCACCTGCTGCACCTAACTTACAAGGCTTACCTAAAGACGAAGCCATCAACCACCGAGAAGGGTTGCCCACAGAGGTAACGCCTAACAACAGGCAAGGCATTGGCACGGATTCGATTGGCAAAAATGAGCAAGCAATTCCCAACCTAGGGATGCATGACAATCAACAAGCACTGCCCCAAGACAAGCTGTCTGACAACAAACAAACCCTAGCCAAAACACCCGCGATGGGTGACAACCATCAACCAATTTCGACCCCTGCCGCTGCATTGAACAACCAAGCAGTGCCAGAAGATGGCCCTCCTGGGTTAAATCGACAAGGCGTTGACAACGGAAAAATAGAGTCACATTTCGAACAACTGCCGTCCGAAGGTGTTGAACGAAAAACAGTGAACTTTGCAACGGGCACGTCTGCCAACCCATCCGTACAAGCCAAGGCTGCCAAGCCCGCTGCGAAAGTTGCCGTACGCAAACCTCTCAGCGCCGCAGAGCTCGAAGAAGTCAAACACAAACGTGAACAACTCAACGATGCGTTTCATGGAAGATTGGCCGGAATCAAGCAAAACGTCGATGCGTTGAATCACCGATTGAGCGACTTTGAGGAAAAGGTTCACAAAGAAGATGCCAGTTTAGAAAAAGGTGACCCTAACAATTTCAAAGTTGATTTGGATTAACGACTGTCACCCAAATGCCACTCCGCTAAGCCGACTCCCTCTACGATAGATGCCTGCCTCACCCGCAGGCATTTTTGTTTTTGGAGTTCTTGTGAGTCACTTATTTTCTGAATTCACCCTTACCTCACCACAGGGCCCTCTCACTTTAGCCAATCGAGTCGTCGTCGCTCCGATGTGTCAATACTCGGCAGTGAATGGCCATGCGACAGATTGGCATTTGGCGCACTGGGTCAATATGCTCAACAGTGGCGCTTCGATGTTCATCATCGAAGCGACGGCGGTGGTGCCTGAAGGGCGTATCACACCTTTGTGCCTAGGTCTGTGGGACGACAGCACAGCGGCAGCCTTGCAGGACGTACTCCACCGCGCACGCAAATTAGCTCCACAAGTGCCCGTGTGCATTCAGCTGGCACACGCAGGACGAAAAGCGTCAAGCGCAACACCGTGGGAAGGTGGTCAGTTGCTCACACCAGAACACGGGGGCTGGTCTACCGTGGGTCCGTCGGCGATTCCTCATCTCACACAAGAAACGCCCCCCCACGCCCTTGATGCCCAAGGCTTGGCGCACATCAAGCAAGCATTTGCCAAAGCCGCTGAACGCGCACAAGCCATGGGCATTGACGCGATCGAGCTGCACGGCGCGCATGGCTATTTGCTGCACCAGTTTTTGTCGCCCATCGCCAACCATCGCACCGACAACTATGGTGGCAACTTTGACAACCGCACACGCTTTCCCATGGAGGTGTTTGAAGCCGTGCGCGCAGTTTTCAAAGGCTCACTGGGCATGCGCATCTCTGCGTCTGATTGGACAGAAGGTGGCTGGACCCCCGAAGAAACCGCCGACTTTTCGCTACGCTTAAAGCTGGCAGGCGCAGACTTTGTGCACATCTCATCAGGCGGTGTATCTGCACAGCAAAAAATAGCGTTGGGTCCCAACTACCAAGTGCCTTTTGCCAAATTGGTGAAGCAAAAAACACAGATGCCGACCATCGCAGTGGGGCTCATCACCGAACCACAACAAGCAGAGGACATCATTACCCAAGGGGATGCCGATTTGGTTGCCCTCGCACGTGCCTTCCTCTACAAGCCTCGCTGGGTATGGGAAGCCGCCGCCGCTTTGAAGGGCAAGGTCACAGCCAGTCCGCAATACTGGCGTTGCATGCCCCGTGACGCACAAGGCATTTTTGATGCTGTACACATGGGCCAACGCTGAGCACTCAAATCAATAGGAAACAAGCCATGAAATCACTCACACACCGCCGCAGCCTTAACGCTGCATTGCTGGCAATCACTGTGTTCACCACGGGCGCGAGCTTAGCGCCACTGTCAGCACATGCTCAGGTTGACACCTACCCAAGCAAACCCATCACCTTGGTGGTACCTAACCCACCTGGCGGTTTGGTGGATACCTCTGCACGTTTGGTGAGTGAACCTTTGGCACGCATCACTGGTCAATCGGTGGTGGTCGACAACAAGCCCGGTGGCAGCGGTAACTTGGCCTATGGCAACGTGGCACGTAGCGCGAAGGATGGTTACACCGTATTGGTCTCGTACTCGGGCTATCACATTGCCAACCCCATCCTGATGGACAAGCTGCCATGGGACTTGAAAGACCTCACGCCCGTGGGCCTCATCACTGTGGCCACCAATGTGATTGCAGTGCACCCATCGGTGCCAGCCAACTCTTTGAAAGAGTTCATCGCATGGGCCAAACAAAACCCGGGCAAGATCAATTACGCGTCACAAGGCAATGGGTCGGTATCGCACATCGGGACAGAAATTTTCAAACAACAAACCGGCATTGAAATGACGCACGTGCCCTACAAGGGCTCGGGGCAAGCCATTCAAGACGTGTTGGCTGGGCAAGTGCAGGTGTTCATCACCACACCGCCCTCAGTCATGGGCCATGTGCTCAACGGCAAGCTCAAAGCCCTGGCGGTCACAGGCAAAACACGCCACCCACAACTCCCGCAAGTGCCCACTGCAGCAGAAGCGGGCTTGAGTGGTTTTGAGTTGGAGTCTTGGGTGGCTTTGTACGCACCCAGCGGCACACCGAAAGAAGTGGTGCAAAAACTGTCAGTCGATGTCAAGCGCAGCATGGAGCAAGCTGAAACCAAACAACGCGCGGACGCTGCAGGTGTCGAGGTGCGCTACCTCACGCCAGACAACACCACCAAACTGCTAGAGCGTGACACCGTCAGTTGGGCCAAGGCCATCAAGGCGGGCAACATCAAGTTTGATTAAGCCAAGCCCGATTGGGCATCGGCATAGCGCAGCTGCAAACGCAGCTCGCGCTTCATGCGTGTGTTCACCAAGCGGCGCGACTCGCTCATGAAACTCAGCTGCATGGCTGGTAACTCTGTTTGTGCTTGTGCACGGTTGATGCGTGGTGGCTTGGTCAAACCATATAAACCGGCCGCCATGTCGAAGTAATCGCCCATCAACCACTGGCTGTCGTCGTTCACGTTGTAACTGCGTTGAGGCTTACCACGCCACAGCGCCAGTTGGCAGGCACGCGCTAGGTCGTCGGCGTGGATGTGGTTGGTGAACACATCATCCTCACGCGCCAGCACAGGCGTACCGCGCAACAAGCGTTCACGCGGGGTACCGCCCTCGCGATCAGGCGCATAAATACCGGGGATGCGCAACACGCTCACACGCGTGGCGTTAGATCGCAAGCGCCCCAAGTGACGCACACGCGCTTCGGCATCCACACGTCGGCGCGCCCTAGGCGTGATGGGGTTCAGCGGTCGGTTTTCCGCCACCCATGCGCCTGCGCAATCGCCATACACACCACTGGTTGAGCCGTACACCATGCTGAGCGGCGCACTGCGACGCATCAGCAAACGGGTCAGGACCAAGGTACGTGGATCGGTCTCACCTTGCAGCGGGGGCGGGGCTAGGTGCAACACGCGCGTGGCCCAACCGGCAAGACGCTGCAAACTGGCAGGTACATCCAAATTACCCACCACAGGCGTGACGCCTTGGGCGCGCAAAGCGGCCACACGCGCGGGGCTAGAGGTCAGCGCCAGCACCCGCACATGGCGCTGGGCGCGGACCACGCGCTGGCCCACGTCACCACAACCGATGATGAGCAAACGCTCGCGTTTGAAGCGAGAAGGCAAGGCGCCGAGGGGGGATTGATTGGAAGGCAAAATACACCCTATAAAAGTTCAAGGATACCCAAAGATGAGTTTCAACATCACGGTCCAACCCAGCGGCCGCGCTTTCACCGCCACCTCTGACGAAACCTTGCTGGCCGCAGGCCTGCGCCAAGGCATTGGCCTGCCCTACGGTTGCAAAGACGGCGCTTGCGGGTCTTGCAAATGCAAAAAGATTTCAGGCGAAGTCACCCACGGCAAGCACCAAGAAAAAGCCTTGTCGCCAGAAGAAGCGGCCAACGGCTTTGTGCTCACCTGCTGTGCCACCGCCCACAGCGATGTGGTGTTGGAGTCGCGCCAAGTGGTGGAAGAAGGTGCGTTCCCCATCAAGAAAATGCCAGTGCGCGTGGTCTCTTTAGAGAAAGCATCGCACGATGTGATGATCGTCAAACTGCAACTGCCCGCCACCGACCCGATGAAATTCCACGCCGGTCAGTACGTCGACTTTTTGTTGCGTGACGGCGACCGCCGCAGCTACTCGATGGCCAATGCGCCCCACACCTTGGTCGAGGGCGCCCCCGCGATTGAGCTGCACATTCGCCACATGCCCGGTGGCAAATTCACCGACCACGTGTTTGGCGCGATGAAAGAAAAAGAAATTCAACGCATCGAAGGTCCACAAGGCAGCTTCTTTTTGCGCGAAGACTCTGACAAACCTTTGATTTTCTTGGCCTCGGGAACCGGCTTTGCACCTATCAAAGCCATCTTGGAACACATGCAACACAAAGGCATCACACGCCCTGTGTCGCTGTACTGGGGTGGTCGCCGCCCTGACGACCTTTACATGAACGACTGGGTTCAAGCCCAAGCAGCGGCGATGCCCAACCTCACCTATGTTCCTGTGGTGTCTGACGCTTTAGCGGAAGACAACTGGACAGGTCGCACAGGGTTTGTACATGCCGCGGTCTTACAAGATCACGCCGACCTCAGCGGCCATCAGGTGTATGTCTGCGGTGCACCCATCGTGGTGGACTCGGCCCGCGCGGCTTACACCCAAGCAGGCTTGCCTGCAGACGAGTTCTACGCGGACTCGTTCACCTCCGCCGCCGATAAAGCTTAAACACGAAAGCGCATCCCATGCCAAGCACACGCCTCCCCTCTCGTCGCACACTGATTCACGTGTTGGCCACCTTGATTCCTTTAGGGGCGGTGATTGGCATGTCAAGCGCGTCTGCACAAAGCTTCCCCAGCAAACCCATTCGCTGGGTGGTGGTAGCACCGGCGGGCTCATCGCTTGATGTGATTGCACGTGCCATGCAAGACAAACTCAAAGACAACTTGGGGCAGTCTGTTGTCATTGAAAACAAGCCCCAAGCAGGTGGTACTTTGGGCACCAACGAAGTGGCCAAATCTGCGCCCGATGGTTACACCTGGGTCATGTCATACAACGGACCGTTGTCATACGCACCCTACCTTTACCCCAAGCTGCCGTATCAGCCGCTCAAAGATTTGCAGCCGGTCATGATCACGACCTCTCAGCCGAATGTGATTGCAGCCAATGCGCAACTGCCTGCCAACACCATGCGCGAAGTTGTGGCCTTGCTCAAGTCCTCACCTGGCAAGTACAACTTTGCATCGGTCGGCAACGGCAGCTCGTCACACCTGACGATGGAGTACATCAAAGCGGTCACCCACACCTATGCGGTGCATATCCCTTTCAACGGCAGCCCACCTGCTGTGATGGCCACCATGTCGGGCGACACACAATTGATAGCTTCTGTGCCCACAGTCATTGCGCCGCAAGTCAAGCAAGGACGCTTGAAATACTTAGCCGTCACCAGCGCACACCGTTACCCTTTGCTGCCTGATGTGCCCACGGTCGCTGAAAGCGGTGTGCCTGAACTCAAAGGTTTTGAGGCCTTGGCGTGGAATGGTGTCTTGGTAGCAGCCAACACACCCAAAGAAATTGTGGAACGTATCAACCAAGCACTGAATGCAGCCCTCCATGATCCCGCGGTGAAAGACCGTTTGAAAGCAGCAGGGCTTGACCCGATTGGAGGCACGCCCGAGCAATTCACGAAACTCATCCACGATGAGTCCGTCAAATGGGGACCGATCATCAAGCGCTCAGGCGCACGCATTGACTAAGCTGTATGCGAACCAACACATCCCCTCACCCACACCTCAACGTCAAAGACATTGAGATCTCGCGCCCCTTGCATTGGCTTGCCCTTGCATGGAAAGACATGGAGCGCAGCCCCACAGCGGGCGTGACGCATGGTTTGATCCTGGCGCTGATTTCGGGTGGTTTGTTTTGGTTTGCACGTCATGACTTTTGGTGGATCGCAGCCATGTTGTCTGTGAGCATGCTGATTGCACCTTTGCTCGCAACAGGGCTGTACGACATCAGCCGTCGCCTTGAACGGGGCGATGAGGCTTCGTTGATGGACGCGTTTCGCATCTGGACCTGCGGGGACAAACGTTTGATTCACTTTGGGCTGTTGCTTGCCGCATCCTGCGCTGGGTGGTTGATTTGCTCTGCCGCACTGATTCAATGGATGTTGCCTGCCAGCGTACACACACCCGCCGACTTTTTGCGTTTGGTGGTCTTGCAACCTGAGTTCGGACTGTTTGAGGTTTGGGTGGTGATGGGCGCCTTGCTCGCTGCACCCATGTTTGCATCCACCTTGGTCACCATTCCTTTGTTGATGGACCATCCCACGCTCACCATTCAACAGGCTGTGCATACCAGTTGGCGCGTGGTGGCCATGAACCCATTCGCCATGGCCTGCTGGGCTGGTATTTTGTGCGTCTTCACTGCACTCGGTGTCGGTTCAGCCTTCTTAGGCTTGCTGGGTGTCGTGCCTATGTTGGGTCACGCCAGTTGGCATGCCTACCGTGACTTGGTGGCTTACGACCCAACGGTTCACTGAAGTTTTATGACAGAAGAACAATTCGCCCAATTCGGGCTGACATTCGGCGTGGGCGGCTTCATGCTGTACATGCTGTTCATTATTTTTCAGCTGGCCCGCGAATCCAAAGCCGGTAAGTTCGGGACCTTTGTGTTGTTCTTGGTGCTTGCCTTTGGCATGCTAGGGTTTGTCGCGAAGCAAGTGCTGATTTGGATGATGGAGGGCTAGGCCCTCCTCGCTCACAAAGGCTTATTCGCCCAAATAAGCTTCACGCACTTTGGGATCGTGCAGCATGTGCTGCGCATCGCCACTTAAGGTGATCAAGCCTGACTCCATCACATACCCACGGTCAGCAATTTGCAGGGCTCGGCTGGCGTTTTGTTCGACCAACAAAATCGTCACGCCTTGCGCTGACACCTCTTGAATCACTTCAAAAATTTTGTCCACCATGATGGGTGACAAACCCATGGAAGGCTCATCCAACAACAAGACTTTGGGGCGACTCATCAGCGCACGCCCCATCGCCAGCATTTGTTGCTCACCGCCAGACATGGTGCCTGCCAATTGATCGCGACGTTCTTTGAGGCGGGGAAAAGTGGTGAACACCCGTTCGATGTCTTCGGCAATCGCAGCGTTATCGTTGCGGATGTACGCCCCCATTTGCAGGTTCTCCACAATGGTCATGCGCGTGAATACGCCACGCCCCTCGGGCACCATCACCAATCCTTGCTGTACCAAGTCCCAAGGCCCTAGGCCATCCATCGTTTGACCTAGCAGTTGAATGTGTCCACCGGCCAAAGGCTGCAGACCTGTGATGGCTTTCATCGTCGTGGTTTTGCCAGCGCCGTTGGAACCAATGAGCGACACCAGTTCGCCCTCGCGCACTTCTAGGCTCACACCTTTGACGGCTTGAATACCGCCATAGGCCACCTTCACATCGTTGACGCTGAGCAGCACGGCTGCGTTGTCATGGCTCGCATTGTGGTGTGTCATCTCAATGCCCTCCCGTGCCGAGATAGGCTTCAATCACTTGTGGGTTGTGCTGCACTTGGGTGGGTGTACCTTGGGCAATCACCTTGCCGTAGTCAAGCACGGTGACGCGATCACACAAACCCATGACCAGCTTCACGTCATGCTCAATCAGCAGCACCGTGCGATGGTCGCGACGAATTTTGTCAATCAACTCGCGCAGCTGCACTTTCTCGGTGGCGTTCATGCCGGCCGCAGGCTCATCGAGCGCAATGAGCTGTGGGTCAGTCGCCAAGGCCCGTGCAATTTCTAAGCGGCGTTGGTCGCCATAGCTGAGCGTGCGCGCTTTGTAATCGGCCAAGTTGGCAATGCCCACGTAGTCGAGCAGTTCGCGGGCGCGTTGCTCAATCGCCAGTTCTTCGGTTTTGAACGCAGCCGTTCTGAAAATTGCCCCCAGCAAGCCCGAGTGCGTGCGCACATGGCGGCCCACCATCACGTGCTCGAGGGCCGTCATGTCGGCAAACAAACGGATGTTTTGAAACGTGCGTGCAATGCCAGCTTGCGCCACGCGATGCACATCGGTCGGTTCGTAGGGCTGACCGGCCAACTCAAAACGACCACTGTCGGGTGAGTACAAGCCTGTGATGACATTGAAGAAGGTGGTCTTGCCCGCACCATTGGGGCCAATCAAGCCATAGACTTGTCCACGCTCAATGCGCAGTTCCACCTCGCTCAAAGCTTGCAAACCACCAAAGCGTTTGGAGATCCCAGAGACATTCAACACGAGGTCGCTCATCGCGCACCTCCTTGTGGGGTGAGGTTTTTTCCGTGTTCGGGCGTGGGCCACAAACCACGGGGTCGCCACAACATGATGGTGATCATGGCCAAGGCAATCAGCAACTGACGCAAGATGGCAGCATCCAAACGACCATCGGTCATGGCTTGCAAAGGACTGGCCACATAACGCAACACCTCAGGCAAACCCGCCAGCAACACAGCCCCCAAGATGACGCCAGGCAAATGCCCCAAGCCACCGAGGACCACCATCGCCACAATCATGACCGACTCCATGAGGCTGAACGACTCAGGCGACACAAAGCCTTGAAAGGCGGCAAACATCGCGCCTGAAATACCGCCAAACGTCGCCCCCATGCCAAAGGCCAAAAGCTTCAAGTTGCGGGTGTTCAGGCCCATCGCCTTCGCGGCAATTTCATCTTCGCGAATGGCCATCCACGCACGGCCAATGCGCGAGTATTCCAAGCGGTGCGAGATCACCACGCTCAACACCACCAAGGCGAGAAACAGGTAGTAATACAAAGTGACGGAAGGCAATTCGACAAAGCCCAAGTCCAAACGCTTGGAGAGCGGATAGCCAAACACACTCACCGCGTCGATCTGCCCCAAACCTTTGGGACCGTTGGTCAAGTTCACGGGGTGGTCCATGTTGTTGAGGAACACACGAATGATTTCGCCAAAACCCAAGGTGACGATGGCCAAGTAGTCACCGCGCAGCTTCAAAGTTGGCGCCCCCAACAACACACCAAACAAACCGGCCAAGCCTGCGGCCAAAGGCAGCACCAGCCACAGGCTCAAGTGCAAACCATCGGGGAACATGGCGGCAATCCACGGAAACACGTCCGTCAAATGCGGCGAGGCCAACAAGCCAAACATATAGGCGCCCACCGCGAAGAAGGCCACATAGCCCAGATCGAGCAAACCTGCGTAGCCGACCACGATGTTCAAGCCGAGCGCAAGCAACACATACAACAACGACATATCGGCAATGCGAACCCATGCATTTCCGAAATGTTGCAAGACCAAGGGCAAGGTCAACAAAACAGTGGCCATCAACCAACGGTTGGAAAAGAGTTTGTGTGTCATTGCATCAAGCCCTGTCTGCCACGCGCTCGCCCAACAAGCCCGATGGGCGCAACGTGAGCGTGACGATCAACACAATGAACGCGAGGATGTCGGTGTAGTGGCTTCCCAAGACACCGCCTGTTAATTCACCCAAGTAGCCAGAGCCAATCGATTCAATCAAGCCCAGCAACACACCGCCGAGTACAGCCCCCCCCAGATTGCCAATACCGCCAAACACCGCAGCGGTAAAAGCTTTGAGTCCGGGCAAAAAGCCCATGGCATGGTGTGCCGTGCCGTAGTTCATGGCCCACATGACCCCAGCAATGGTGGCCAGCACCGCACCGATGATGAAGGTCGCCGAAATCACCACATCGGGCTTGACGCCCATGAGGCTGGCCACGCGCGGGTTCTCTGCGGTGGCACGCATGGCACGGCCCAGCTTGGTGCGGTTCACCAACCATGACAACACGGCCAAAGCCACCACGGTCAATCCCAAAATCATGAGTTGCGTGGGCGTGATGACGGCCTCACCGATTTCAAACGGTGTGGTGGGCAAGAGCGCAGGGAAAGGTTTGTAGTTAGGCTTCCACACAATCATCGCCAGCGTTTGCAACAAGATGGACATGCCAATCGCGGTGATCAGCGGCGCCAGCTTGGGGGCGTTGCGTAGAGGGCGGTAGGCAATTTTTTCAATCGCGTAGTTCAACGCCGCCGCCGCGATGGAGGCCAACACCATGGAAATCAAGAGCAACACCCAGCCCGGTGTACCGGGCATCAGTGGCTGCAAGATACCCACCACCGACCAACTGCACAACGCGCCCACCATCAACACCTCGCCATGCGCGAAGTTGATGAGGTTGATGATGCCGTACACCATGGTGTAGCCCAAAGCGACCAACGCGTACATGCTACCGAGCACCAAGCCGTTGATGACTTGTTGAAGCAAGACGTCCATTTGTTATTTACCTGCTTGTTTGTTCTTATCGCGCAAGTGGCGCAATTTGTCGGCGATTTTGATCTCTAAGCCCCGTTCGACAGGTCGGTAAAAGCCCGTACCTTCTAAGCCTTGGGGCATGTAGTTTTCGCCTGCGGCAAAGCCGTCTTCCTCGTCGTGCGCGTAACGGTAGCCTTTGCCCCAGTCCATGTTTTTCATCATTTGGGTGGGGGCGTTGCGCAGGTGCATAGGCACGGGGCGTGTGCCATCTTTTTTCACCAAGGCCTTGGCTTCGTTGTAGGCCTTGTACACCGCGTTGGATTTGGGTGCCACGGCCAAGTACACCACGCACTCGGCCAGCGCCAGCTCGCCTTCGGGTGAGCCTAGGCGCTCGTACACCTCGGCCGCATCGAGGGCCAAACGCAAGGCACGTGGGTCAGCCAAGCCAATGTCTTCGGCGGCCATGCGAATCAAGCGGCGCGCCATGTATTTGGGTTCGGCCCCGCCATCCAACATGCGCACCAGCCAATACAAGGCGGCATCAGGGTCTGAACCACGCACCGATTTGTGCAGAGCACTGATGGTGTCGTAAAACTGTTCGCCGCCTTTGTCGTAGCGACGCATACGCTCGCCTAAGACGCGCAATAACCACGCATCGTTGATGGTTTCCAACTTTTCTCGCTGGGCCGCGACCGACAAGGTTTCAAGCGTGTTGAGCAAGCGACGGGCATCGCCATCGGCATAGGCAATCAAACGTTCTAAGGCTGCGTCTTCTAGCGCAGGCACGGCGCCAATCGATTGGGCTTTGGCAATGATTTGCGTCAGGTCTTCAACACTGAGTGACTGCAACACATACACCGCTGCGCGAGAAAGCAGAGCCGAGTTGACCTCGAACGAAGGGTTCTCGGTGGTGGCACCAATGAAGGTGAACAAGCCCGACTCGACATGCGGCAAAAACGCGTCTTGTTGGCTTTTGTTGAAGCGGTGCACCTCGTCCACAAACATGATGGTGCGTTTGGGATCAAGCGAATCACGCGCAGCTTGCGCCAACTCCACCGCTTCGCGAATTTCTTTCACGCCACCCAGCACGGCGCTGATGGACAAAAACTGGGCATCAAACGCATCGGCCATCAAACGAGCGATGGTGGTTTTACCCACACCAGGCGGGCCCCACAAAATGCAGCTGTGCGGCTGACCCGACTCAAACGCCACGCGCAGCGCCATACCCTCACCCAGCAAATGCTGCTGGCCAATGACCTCACCCAAGGTGCGAGGGCGCAGGCGTTCAGCGAGAGGGGTGTGCGTGAGAGTCAAAACGGGGGCTCAGAATGTGTGCGGGAAGTGTAGCCACCTCGCATCCACTCAAAAAGCATTCAGTCCTTCTATGTCTTCAATCAATTTATACTTTATTAGTTCTAATTAAATATTCAAATATAAAAATGAAGGATGCAGATTACTGGAGAGTGATCAACTTTGGCATTCGCACAAAACTGATTGCTCTTTTCGTCGTGATCAAAGTGCTGCCATTGATATTGCTGGCCTATTTTGCGTGGCAGGGTGTGCAGCAACTAGGCTTGAGCCTGTCTCAAGAAACCGAGCAATTGGCAAACGAAGTCAAACACACGGTGACGGACATGAGCGCTCGGTTTGCCACAGAATCTGTCCGCGCCTTAGATGACCGCGCACGTGAGGAACTTGAGCGACTCACCACTGACACGGCAAGATCTGTCGCTGAGTTTTTGTATGACCGCGATCGCGATATTTTGTTGGCGGCAACATTACCGCCCGATGAAGAGCAGTACCAAAATTTTCTCAACTCACGAACGCGCCATGTTTCACCCACGGGTCGCTGGACCATAGCAGCAGATGGTCAAAGCTGGGTATCAACCGAGAAAACACCTCCTGCGTTTGAACTGGCTTCTTCTGTGAACGTCGAAAATCTGCAGGACTTCCATTCGCGCCCCCCCGAAATCGTCAGCCGTAGCGTATCGGCCCCTCTCTATTACGAGCTCACTTACCTCAATCTCAACGGACAAGAGTTGCTCAAGGCATCACGAGGGAATGTGCTGCCCAAAGGGTTACGCAATGTCTCACTCAAAGTCAACACGTGGAGCAAAGCGGAAACCTATTTCCAAGCGCTCAAGACACTCAAGCCTGGTGAAATTTATGTGTCAGAGGTCATAGGGCCTTATGTGCCCTCACGCATCATTGGTCCCGTCACACCCAACAACACACAACGAGCCGACATACCTTTTGAACCAGAGAAAGAGGCTTATGCAGGACAAGAAAATCCTCTGGGCAAACAATTTTTAGGAGTTGTGCGGTGGGCCACCCCGGTGGTGCGAGATGGGACCATCATTGGCTATGTCACTTTGGCATTGAACCACGCCCACATTCGCAGCTTCACCGATCATCTGACCCCAACCCCAGAACGCTATGCAGCAGTACCGGATGCAAGCAACGGTAACTATGCGTTCATGTGGGACAGCAAAGATAGAAATATCGCTCATCCCAGACACCATTCCATCATTGGCTTCGACCCCAACACAGGTGAATACGCAACACCATGGTTAGAAGCAAGCATCTACGAACGGTGGAAAGCGAGCGGACAACCTTTGTCAAAGTTTTTACGCAACATGCCAACCTTTGATGCGCAAAGTCGCGACAAACAACCCGCGAAAGCTCTGACACAGTCAGGGTATGTCGGACTGGATTGTCGGTATCTGAATTTTGCGCCCCAATGCCAAGGGTGGCATGACTTGACTCAGCAAGGAGGGTCTGGCTCTTTTTTGATCTTGTGGTCAGGCGTATGGAAACGTACAACAGCAGCGGTGATTCCCTACTACACAGGCCAATACGCGCAGACGCCCCGCGGATTTGGTTATGTCACCATCGGCGCCAACATCGAGGACTTTCATGCACCCGCTGTGGCGACAGCAGCGTTGATGGACAAAAAAGTAACCGAATTCATTGACCGTCTCAAAAATCGACAAACCAGCTTGCTGCAGATGATTGAGCAATCGGTGAATCAAACAGCTGCGCATCTCACGGGATCTACTGTGGTGATGCTCATTTTGGTGGTCATCGTTGCTGTGTGGTTGGCCTCATTGCTGACTCGCCACGTCACCGACTTGGTACAAGGCTTAGCCCGAATTGAAAAAGGCGATTTGTCATTCCGCTTTCAACGTGGTGCCAACGATGAATTGGGGCATTTGAATAATTCACTCAACCACATGGCCGACAGCGTTCAATCATCTTTGGAGCAAAGCGAAGCTGCACGCCGGATCGCGGAAGAGAACAGCCAAATGAAAAGCGACTTTGTCGCAAACGTTTCACATGAATTGCGCACGCCACTCAATGGCATCTTGGGGTTTTCGGAAATCATCTTAGAAGACGCCAAAGATGACGACACACGGGAGTTTGCTCAAACCATTCACAAAAGTGGCGAGCACCTTCTTTCGGTTGTCAACGATATGCTGGACGTTGCCAAAATTGAAGCGGGTCATATGACCCTTGAGCCCATGGCTGTCGATGTGCGTGCTTTACTCAATGAAGTAGCACTGCTACACACAAATTCTGCACAACAAAAAGACTTGCAACTTCACTGTATTTTTGAAGACGACTTACCCCACCGTTTTGTCACAGATCCGACACGATTACGACAAGTCATCAACAACTTGCTCAGCAATGCCGTGAAATTCACCCCACATGGAGAGGTCACTCTATCTGCGCGCTGGCTTGCTGACGTGTTGGTCATCGGCGTGAGAGATACCGGGCCTGGAATTGCGCCACATGTTCAAGAAGTCGTTTTCGAACGGTTCCGTCAAGCCACCTCATTTGTAACCCGTGAACATGGAGGAACGGGTTTAGGGCTGGCCTTGGTTCGCGAACTCATCCAACTGATGGGCGGAAAACTTTTGCTTCACTCTCAACTTGGGTTGGGTTCGTATTTTGAGTTCTCAATTCCAGAGCTCAATCTGGCAACGCACGCATCAAATCATGTCCGCTGATGGGTTTGACCAACAAATCATCAAACCCTGCAGCCATGATGCTTTGGCGTTCAGATTCCATCGCATGCGCCGTATAAGCAATCACACGTAAACCCGCCGTTGCAGGTGTGCCGCGAATTCTGCGACAGACTTCTTTGCCGTCGATGACGGGCATGCTGATGTCAAGCAATACTGCGTCAAATTCGCCGGTAGCCAGCATTTCAAGCGCCAACAAGCCACTCTCTGCTTCGTCAACATCGACGCCCCGGCGCTTTAACAAGGTCACGGCCAATTTACGATTGACGGCGTTGTCATCGACAACAAGAACTTTTTTCATCCAGGTGCTTTTTCGTGTAAATCTAAAATATTAGTTTACAACCCACACCTCACTGACGAATCACGCTCACCCCTTTAGGTGGAAAGAAAGTAAATTCGCCAACTCCCAAGCTCGCAGGATTGGCTTCAAAACGCTCAAAGCTTAAAACGGAGCGCTGCCCCATCGCATCCAAGATTTCTAGCTTAGACAAACCCACTTGTGAACCATCGACACGCAAACCGATACGTACCGACTGAACCGTGCTCTCACGATTTTTAGGAACCGCCTGCACCCATTGCAAACCTTCGGCCTCCGTTTGCGCTTGAAGATCGAACTCTTTTTGCAAACTGCCAAGATCGACGGCAGTTGCAACCAACGCAGCAGGCGTGCTACCCAAAATTTGATGTTGCTTGCGCGCAGTCACTTGCTCAAGGTCTGCGTCGTACAACCACAGCGTTTGTCCATCCGCCACGATGACCTGAGGAAAAGGTTTGACGTAATCGAAACGAAAACGCGTAGGACGTAAAAACGAAAATTTCCCCGTGGACGTTTTGGTCCGCAACACAGTTTGTCCGACTTTGGCCGGGGGCGTGACGACTTGCGTGAAGTCAGCACGCCCACTTTTGGTGGACTTTAAAAAAATCTCTAACGAATCCAAGCTGCTGGCAAATGCGCTAGCAGCAACGGATAGCCAACACACAAGTACGAAACCTATGGCACGGTTTGGAAAAGGTGAAGTCATGTTCATCATCCGGACTCAACCCTGTCATTCATCGCGTTTGGGCACCAAAATTTCGCGCTGGCCATTGCTGCTCATGGCGCTGACCATGCCTGCTTTTTCCATGTCTTCCACCAAACGCGCCGCGCGGTTGTAACCAATTTTCAAGTGGCGTTGCACCAGCGAAATGCTGGCCTTGCGGTTTTTCAACACCACCTCCACAGCTTGGTCATACATCGGGTCTTTTTCGGCAGGCACATCGCCAAATAAATCTGGACCGGCTGCGTTACCGTCACCATCGACCGTGCCACCTTCAAGCACGCCTTCGATGTAGTCGGGTTCACCTTGGCTCTTCAAGTACTCAACCACACGGTGGACTTCTTCGTCACTCACAAACGCACCGTGCACACGCACGGGAAAGCCTGTGCCGCTGGCCATGTAGAGCATGTCGCCCATACCGAGCAACGCTTCCGCACCCATTTGGTCAAGGATGGTTCGGCTGTCAATTTTGGAGCCCACAGAGAATGCAATCCGCGAAGGAATGTTGGCTTTGATGAGTCCAGTAATCACATCCACACTGGGGCGTTGTGTGGCAAGAATCAAGTGGATACCCGCCGCACGTGCCTTTTGTGCCAAGCGGGCAATCAGCTCTTCAATCTTCTTGCCCACCACCATCATCAAGTCGGCCAACTCGTCAATCACGACCACGATGTGTGGCAAACGTTGCAATGGCTCGGGCTGTTCTGGGGTCAAACTGAATGGGTTGTAGATGAACTCTTCGCGCGACGCCGCATCGTCAATCTTGGCGTTGTAGCCCGCGAGGTTACGCACGCCCAACTTGCTCATGAGCTTGTAGCGTTTTTCCATTTCACCCACGCACCAATTCAAGCCATGTGCAGCTTGGCGCATGTCGGTCACCACAGGTGCCAGCAAGTGTGGAATACCTTCGTACACCGACATCTCCAACATCTTGGGGTCAATCATCAGCAAGCGCACATCGCGGGCTTCGGCCTTGTAGAGCAAGGACAAAATCATTGCGTTGATACCCACCGATTTACCCGAACCAGTAGTACCCGCCACCAGCACGTGAGGCATCTTGGCCAAATCAGCCACCACGGGGTTGCCCACAATGTCTTTGCCCAAGCCCATGGTCAACATTGACTTGGACTCGTTGTAAATGTCAGAGCCCAAAATTTCGCTCAAACGAATCGACTGACGCTTGGCGTTGGGCAACTCCAAGGCCATGTAGTTTTTACCGGGGATGGTTTCGACCACGCGGATGGACACCAGTGACAGCGAACGCGCCAAGTCTTTGGCAAGGTTCAACACTTGCGAGCCCTTCACGCCCGTGGCCGGTTCAATTTCATAACGGGTAATCACAGGACCTGGTGAGGCGGCGACCACACGGACTTCGACACCAAAGTCTTTGAGTTTTTTCTCAATCAAACGGCTGGTCATTTCCAGCGTTTCAGGCGACACCGTGTCTTGGCGCGCCAATGGGTCATCCAACAAGTCCACTTGCGGCAACCGCGAATCAGTAGCGATGTCGGTGAACAAGGTTTTTTGGCGTTCTTTGGCCACGCGCGCGCTCTTGGGTACTTCAATCACTTCGGGCTCAATGTGCACGGTGATGGGTGGATGCTCTTTGATCTCCACGAGTTCTTCAAACACCACTTCTTCGCGCTCGCGTGCGGCCACCAAACCGTAGGCCACATCTTCTTCGCGCTCACGGCGCTCGCGCCATGATTCGTAAATGCCGTCAATCCATGCGCCTAAGTTCTCTGCGGTTTGCCCCCATGAAAAGCGAAACACCCACGATGCACCGACCACGCCAAAAGCGATGAAGATCAAACCTGAACCGTTGAAACCCAACCAATTCAAACTGGAAGGCCCCACCAAATACCCCAACACACCACCACTGCTGTGACCAGGCAAACGGTCTTCAAAGCGGTACATGCGTGTCCATTCCAAGCCCGTGCTTGAAATCAACAACAAGGCCAACCCAGCCCAAAACGCAAAGCGTGTGTAGCGCCAGCCTGTGTGCTCAGGTTGCGGCTCGTCCTCGTCGCGTAAACGGTTGGCCAAAGCAGCCAGCCATGCCACCAGCGCTGCGGCATAACACCACCACACGGAATAGCCCAACAAGAAAAAACTCAGGTCACCAATCCAAGCGCCTAAGCGTCCGCCAAAGTTGCGCACTGCATTGCCCGAGCCGGATGTGGTCCATGCGGGATCCAAGGGTGACTGGGTGATGAGCGCCAGCAACCAAAAGGTCATGAACACAAATCCTGCGGTGAGCGCAATCTCTTGCGCGAAACGGCGAAAACCTGTGGGCTTGTGGTCCGCATCAGCAGCAGAGGCGCGCGGATCATTCTTTAATGTATTGAGCGAGTAAGTCATGTCTAGAGGGAGAGCTTACCCGAGCGGCAACCATACGCCGTCAGGGGTAAAAAGAGGTTCTTACAATCTTGCCTTTATTGTCTCTTTGATTGCCGTCCTCAGATATGTCTACCACTCAACATGCCCAAGTTTTAATCCTCGGCTCCGGCCCTGCTGGTTACACCGCTGCCGTTTATGCAGCCCGCGCCAATTTGAAGCCTTTGTTGATCACCGGCATGGCGCAAGGTGGCCAATTGATGACCACCACCGAAGTAGACAACTGGCCAGCCGACGTGCATGGCGTGCAAGGTCCTGAGCTGATGCAGCGTTTTCAGCAACACGCTGAACGCTTCAACACCCAAATCGTGTTTGATCACATCAACAAAGTCGACTTCTCTAAACGCCCCTTCACTTTGACCGGCGACAGCGGCACCTATACCTGCGACACCCTCATCATCTGCACCGGCGCATCGGCCAAGTACTTGGGCCTCCCCTCAGAGGAAGCCTTCATGGGTCGAGGTGTGTCGGGCTGCGCCACGTGTGACGGCTTTTTCTACCGCGACCAAGTGGTCAGCGTGGTTGGCGGTGGCAACACCGCTGTGGAAGAGGCGCTGTACCTCTCCAACATTGCTTCTAAAGTTCACTTGGTGCACCGTCGTGACACCTTCAAGGCTGAAGCCATCATGATCGACAAGCTGATGGAGAAAGTCGCTGCGGGCAAGATCGTGCTCGAAACCGACAGCACCTTGGACGAAGTGCTGGGTGACGCATCAGGCGTGACTGGTATTCGTTTGAAGAGCACCAAAGACGGCAGCACCCGCGACATCGCGACCCAAGGCTGTTTCATCGCAATTGGCCACTCCCCCAACACCGGTATTTTTGAAGGCCAACTGGCCATGAAAAATGGTTATTTGCTGACCAAGAGCGGCTCTGAGGGCTTTGCCACCATGACCAGCGTGCCCGGCATCTTTGCCGCAGGCGACGTGCAAGACAACGTCTATCGCCAAGCCATCACCAGCGCTGGCACGGGCTGTATGGCCGCCTTGGACGCCCAGCGCTTCTTGGAACAAGGCGCCCACTGACAGGCGCTGATTAAAAGACGCTACAATCTCAGGCTTTGCTGAATTCAGCGAAGAGATGGGTTACCGCCACCCTTTTTGGCGAGGTGAGGCGCTCGTGTGAACGACCGCCGTTGAATATGGAGTGTCCACATGGCACGCGTATGTGAAGTAACGGGCAAAGGCCCAATGACGGGAAACAACGTTTCCCACGCAAACAACAAAACAAAACGCCGCTTTTTGCCTAACCTGCAATACCGCCGTTTCTGGGTAGAGTCTGAAAACCGTTGGGTTCGCTTGCGCGTTTCTAGCGCAGCTCTGCGTTTGATCGACAAAAACGGCATCGACGCCGTGTTGGCTGACTTGCGCGCACGCGGTCAAGCTTAATTCCAGA
>JACCDH011360741.1_pt1 | contig 24872 bp, 23 predicted proteins | sample 7442481 | NCBI WGS metagenome assembly JACCDH01 (sample SAMN15323433, study PRJNA562643) | freshwater metagenome | isolation source: river surface water | place: USA:Blue River Watershed | collected 2017-08-15
AGGGCAAGGTCAGCGAAGGCACTGAGCCGCCACCTTACAACACCAACCTGTTTTGTTTGCCCGCGTTTGACACCGTCAGCCGTGTATTTATGCAAAAAGGCGCAGCAGTGTTTGAGGGCTACCGCAACATCGGCTGGTGGCCTTGGGAATTGGCGGTGTTTCCCAAGGCTTGGAAACCCTACGCGTTTGAGTTGGTAGACGAAGTGTGGGCAAGCAGCACTTTTTTAGAAGACATGTACAAACGCGCCACAGACAAACCAGTGAAGTTGGTGCCCTTGGCCGTCAGCGTGGACCGTATGAAGCCCTACCCACGCAAGCACTATGGGTTGCCTGACAAGAAGTTTTTGTTTCTTTATATTTTCGATTTCAACTCGTCGGTGGCTCGTAAAAACCCGATGGCTGCTGTGCAGGCTTTTAAACAGGCTTTTGAGCCTAAAGATAACTCTGTGGGCTTGGTGCTTAAAACCATGAATACCAAGCCAAACAACCCCGAATGGAAGGCATTCTTAAAAGAATGCCAAACCGATAAGCGAATACAGTTAATGACCGAAACACTGGACCGCCCTGAAGTGTTGGGTTTAATTAATACCTGTGATGCCTATGTGTCCTTGCATAGGGCAGAGGGGTTTGGGCGGACCATTGCTGAAGCAATTTTGCTGGGCAAGCATGTAATTGCTTCAAACTTCTCTGGGAACAAAGACTTCATGGACTCTCCTCTGGCAAGTGGTGTTGATTACATGCTGGCTAGAGTTCAGAATCGTGACTATCCGTGGGTTGATGGAGATGAAGAAGCTTTTTGGGCGGAGCCAAGTATTGAAGGGGCTGCAGAGTGTATGCGAGGTCTATTTGAGAGAGTCAGAGTTCAAGCTATTTCACTGACCAGACAAGATGCGAACCGTTTCTTGGTGATCAATGTTTCCCGGATCATGTTATTTGCCATTCGAGACTAAATCTGCACCTGCAGAATACCTTTCTTTGATCGCCTTAATCAATAAACATTATATTATCAAGATGCTAATATCAACTACAGTTAGTAAAGCTTTGGAGTTTGCCGAATTAGGGCAGAAAGACAAGGCCCTTGAGCAATTAGACACTGTTCTCTCGCAGTTGCAAAAAAGAAATGGGCGAGAAAATGCTAAAACTCACGCACTCATTGAAAAAATCAAAGATAGGTTAAGTCAAAATAAAAAACCGAAATCAATCTATTCGGCCAAAGTACTTGAAGATGTTGATCATTGCTTAGACAGGGTCACGCTTGAGGATATACGCTCGGAATTTAATGGCAACAAGTACTCTGAACTGGATCAAACTCCAGCCACACACTATCTATCAGGTGAACTCAAAGATGTGTGCATTGTAATCCCAGTGTATAACCGGCCCAAGATATTGGCTATTACGCTTGCGGCGATTACACATCAGAGCTACCCCAAAGACCTTATTCAAGTCATTGTTGTGGATGATGGAAGTAAAGACGAAACCTTGAAGGTGATCAGGAAGTTTGAACCGTTGCTTAATATTTTGTACTACTGGCAGCCTGACAAGGGCTACAGGCCTGGTCAAGCTAGAACTGCAGGTATGCGCCTGTCGACGGCTTCAAACATCATTACACTTGACTGTGACATGCTCCCAACAAAGCATTTGGTAGCCGAGTTCATGTCCATACTTAACCGACGAAAGACTTCTATTCTTGTAGGTCCCAGAAAGTATGTTTGTACTGATCATTTGACAGCGGATGATGTTATCAAAGACTATTTCTGGATTGACTCTCTCCCAGAGATCACTACAAATAACAGTGTTGCCACCGGAAAGTACATGGGAAAGAAGACTGTGGACTGGCGGCACGCTTTTTACAAGCGCACAGACTTCTTAAATAATTCCATATTTCCCTTCATCGCTTTTGCCTCTGGTAACGTTGCATACAGCCGTGAAGCCTTTGAATTTACTCAAGGTTATGATAGTGAGTTTGAAAAGTGGGGTAGCGAAGATACCGAATTTGGGTACAGGCTATTTGCTGAGGGTTTTTATATAGAGCCCGTAATGGGAGCTCTAGCGCTTCATCAGGAACCACCAGGAGGAGAAAACGAAGTAGACAGGGCCACTGGCTATGTTCACACCAAAAGCATTCTTAAGGAAAAGTGTCCGCTTTTTAGTCGAGACTATGAGGAGGGTAGGGTCTATAGAATTGCGAAGTATTCTTATGTGAATATGACGGACTTGAGCGATAAGGATTTTGCTATTTATTGTGATTCATTGGGATATACGGATATTTGTATCGATTCATCTCTCATTGCCAAAGAAATAGGTGCTAACAAGGCAGTTACTAAACTAAATATCAAAGAATTTTTGAAAAATAACAAGTCAGCTTTTTTTGTCTTCGTATACAGCCCGGCCGGCTTGAATATTCCAAAAATAATTGATGAGTTTTTCAAAAAACCGGATTTTGATTTGAACGAAATACTTGAAAAAGTCAATGTCCTTGCGAAGGGCGAAGTTATTTGCTCATGGCGTGGAGCATTTTCCAGACACATTAACTTCAAGGCTTTGGTATGAGTTGGATATCAAACGACCAGAAAAATTGGTATATCTTTGACCATGGTTGGCAATACCCAGCCAAGACTGAGCAGCATGCAGCGGACATGATTCGCAAGAGGGAATTGTCGCTTCCCTACCAATACATAGGATTTCCTTGGGCGACCTTAATCGATTTTGAGAATCGTGCAAAAAAAAAGGAAGTAGATGAGTGGCTGCAAAAGCTTGATGCAATCCCTAAACTTTCTGCAGGTCGGCGCATCACTGTTGCCCAGCATATTAGTGTTTTCAAGAGAATTGCCTTTTTCAAGAGGGTTGGAATAACCGACATATTCTGGTCGCATGCGACTACGGACTCCTATACGATCGAAGGCGTGAGGATACACGCCTTTCCCTTGTACCCGGTTCAAGTGCCCAAAATACCCATAACTGAGATATACAAAAAGCTCTCAGATCGACGAGAGTATTTGTTTGGCTTCGTCGGCACCTACACCCCCAAAGGGTATATCTCTGATATCAGGAAAAGAATTCTTGAAGAGTTCAAGCATGAACGATCCAAAATTATCTTCAGACAGGAGTGGCACTACGAGAAACTGGTCTACCAAAAGCAAATTGATAATAAGGATCTATCTGAAGACGTCCAAAATACATACGATCGCAACAGTGAAGAGTACCGCGAGGTACTTTCTATGTCTGACTTTTCTCTTTGTCCTTCTGGTTCGGGGCCGAATTCAATCAGGTTATGGGAATCACTCGGTTCGTTTTCGATACCCGTTATATTTAGCTCAAACCTCAGGCTTCCTGGTGACCAACGACTATGGGCTGAGGCCGCTTTGATTTACCCTGACGATATTGACTCAGTTTCGGAGGTGATTTCTGAAATGGAGAAAATATCGGCAAATAGTGAGAAGTTGCGCCGTATGCGCATGTTTGGCTATGACTTGTGGTTGAGGTACGGCGAGGGTAACTTCATTCATGATTTGTTGAAGATGTCGGGAGGCGGTAATGAATGAGGCGCAGACGAGACTGATCAAGAAAATAGGAGCCGAATTTGAGTTGGGCGAGTCTACGCCCGACTTGCTCGACTGGTTATACGTGCCGTCCAAGGGGCTCATGAAAGTTCTGGACAGTTATTACACTTCAGAGCTTGGAGTTCTCAAAGAGATTTATTACACAGTCCCACCTCCGTTTTCACGAAATATTTGCAGAAAGTTTGCTCAAGTAGGCAAACCAATCTTATCTTTGATCACTAGTGTTTTCAAAGGTGATAAATACATAGAAGAGTTCTTGAGTAATACTGTGAGCCAAGTTGGTTTTGAGAATTTCGAATTAATTCTTGTTGACTGTGCCAGTCCTGGGAGTGAAAAGCGAATCATTGACCGCTATCTGGATAAGCACAAGAACATTCGCTACATCAGGCTTGAGAATGATCCTGGTCTTTATGAGGCTTGGAATATTGGAGCCCGAGAGGCGCAAGGGGAATTTCTATCAAACGCAAACTTAGATGACAGAAAATCAATTGCTTACTATTCAATTCTTCTTGATCGAATCATTTCAAGTGGATGCGACATGATTAGTAGCTTATTTTGGACCTGCCGGACTTTACCTGAAGAGGATTTGAAGGATTGGCCCGTCATTTGGTACAAGAATGCTAGTAATCGTATATCATATTTTGATTTTCTTAAATTGGAGAATGGAGGAATTCATGATCAATGCTTGGTTGGCCCTTTTCCAATATGGCGCAAACGGTTGCATGCTGAGCATGGATTTTTTGACGAGTCCAATTTTGGCCCTTCATCTGATTACGAATTTTGGATGCGTTGTGTCTCACAAGGAGCAACCGGCGAATTCTATAAAGTGCCAATTGGATACTATTTAAGATGCCCAAACTCTTACGCAAGACGAGAGAATAATGCTGCACAATTTAACAAGCAAATACTTTCAAAGTATTTTTAGCATATCGATTAATTCATATAAATTCTATAAGTTTGAAGAAGGAGATATTTATGGTTAATCTCGAAGTTCGTTTAAATATCTCCGGTAGCAAGTTTGAATTTTTATATGACTTTGATGGGGGCGGGATTTCACATGTGCTCAGTATCCCCCAAAACTTAGATGGAACGAGATTAAACCTTGCTGCTGCAAAAATTGCCGTAATGGCACGGCCAATTAGGTCTCATAATATTTATCTACGCGATAACATGGAGCTCGACGCGTTCACGCACGACGCTTTAGAAAAATCAACTAACTCGAAAATACACTGTAGAGTAGTCTCCTCAAAAAGTGACTACAACTACAAAACCAAACCTCAGCAAACCTTAGTTGCCTTCAGTGGTGGTTTTGATTCGGTAAGTGCTGTTGCGCTTTTAGGGGGGGATATAAAGTTATTTTCAGTTGATTTTTTAGGATGGTTTAAGAGGGAACGAAATTTTTTCGATAAGTTTAATACCGATATATTCGAGTGGAACATAAGGCAGCGCCGAGTAGATGGCACGTTATACGACGAAAGCCTTGACTATCGATTTTTGATTTCCCCTTGTACTTTCTATGTCAATGATTTCACTACCGGACTCGTAACAGGTACAATTTTAGAGGCGTCTTCATACCAGTACACTGATAAGTTGCGTAACAACTTTTCTTCTTACAATAGTGGTGTTTATGGAGAGGGAATATATCCCATACCGATTATAAGTTCACTTAGTGAGTTTTGTACCGCTAAAGTTGCCAGACTGTTCCTTGGTGAAGATAAGATTTATGAAAGTCTGGAATCTTTGGCATTTCAAAATTCATTTAAGTATTATAGAAAAAAATGTTTGCTAGCAGCAATTGAAGGTGCGCCCCTACCTGATAGACCCGCGAATATTCCTAAGCATGTCTTCGGAAATTATTTAACTGATGATATTATTGCCCTGTATTTTATTTGGAAATATGGTAGTAATGCAGTATTTGATAATTATTGCGAGGTCGTCGAAAAAGATCTGCTATTGGGTCTTGATATGAGTTTCTTTGAGCGCGTGAATGATAATAATTTGCGTCAAGTTGATCCTGTAATGAGGTCGGAATTCTTGAGAATGTGTCTAAGATATGACATTGATATCTATCGAGATGGGGATTTAGAACTGCTGGGAAAAAGTATATCTATAAGACACGCAATCGAAAAACAATTGACTAAACTGCAGCAGTAAGATGTTCTTCTTGAAGAAATAGATTTCAACTTAAAGTCAAATCTAAAAGGAGGGTTATGAAAATAATCAGAATTGGACATACAGAGGCGATGTTGCTTTATTCTCTCTTCTTAATTGAGCGGAAAATGGCTTATTCTGCAGATTTATATGCTAAGTTTGTAAGGTTTTTTTATACAACCAGTGGCTTTTATGACAAAGAATACTCTGTAGTTGCAAATCAAATGACTACTGCAGGCTTGGAGCTTTTAAAGAAGTACAAAGAAAACTTGCTTCATAGTAATATTATCGTAATGAACATGTCCCACAGCGAAATGGGTGCGTTAAACGCTAGTTATAGGGATGAGTTCTATGATTACCTTTGTGCTGCGAGTATTGAGTTTCGTGGATCGCTGGACTACTCAAAACTTGAAGACCTAGCTTGTGATCGCAGAGTTTTTTTGGTTAGTTCTTTCGCCGATTTGATGATACGTCAATATAAATCTGGAAATATGACTAAAATTAATCCAAGATTTAATCCGGGCAGCTTGTCTGGTTATAAATTTCCTTACCTATATTCTGGTATGGATTCCTGTCAAAATGGTCTTGATGCGATTTATTCAATTACGCAAGATATAAAGAATCAGATGGTTGGTTCTGAAGTTGCTGTAATTAGTTGTGGTCCGTACGCTACCATTCTATCTGATTTATTTGATTCTCATGATATTGATGTGGTTTGTCCTGGAGGTGATCTCCAGATCTTTTTTGGAATTGCTGGGAAAAGATGGCGAAAGTGGCTGGAAACACAGCCGCTTTATTTAAATAATAAAGATTATTGGATTGATAAGTTGCCTCCTGAATACATACCTCCTCAACACGCTCTCGTTGAGGGGGGGTGTTACTGGCTATAGATTGGAGTTATTAATGAAATTTTACAGTCAGTCTGGTGAAGATCAGTATTTATATGATAAGTATTTTCGAGGCTTTCGAAATGGAGTATTTTTGGAAATGGGCGCCCTGGATGGATTGCTTTATTCAAATACAAAGTTTTTTGAAGAAAGCCTCGATTGGACGGGTATTTTGATTGAGCCAAATCCGGTTCAGTACAAGGCCCTGAGGCAAAATCGGCCAAATTGTAAAAATTATAATGTTTTGATTTCAGATTCAACAGAGGAGTTGGATTTTAAATACTTTCATACAGGACATGCTGCCGTATCGGGGGTCGCTGATACTTTGCCTGATTCGCATCAAGAGAAATATTTCGATAAATTTACTAACCTACCCCAGTCAATTATAAAAATCAAACCAGTAACTCTTACCTCGATTATCATGGAGAGTGGTTTTAAATACATTGATCTTTTTAGTTTGGATGTTGAGGGGCATGAGTACAATGTATTGAAGTCTTTTAATTTTTCAGTTCCTATTAAAATGATTATTATGGAAAATCTTGGTGGTGAAGAGATGCACCCGGCGGAGTTATTGCTTATTCAAAAAGGTTATCTTCGTACAGAGCCTTGTGCGCACAATTCTGTATATATCCACAAAAATTACCTTCGTTGGGCATACAGTTAATATTAACCATTTCAAATTTTCCCAAATGAAAACTCTTCGCGTTGCACTCATCACCGGCATCACAGGCCAAGACGGCTCCTACCTAGCCGAATTCCTTTTAGAAAAAGGCTACATCGTCCATGGCATCAAACGCCGTGCGTCGTTGTTCAACACCGACCGTATTGACCACATCTACCAAGACCCACATGCAAACAACAAAAACTTGCATTTGCACTATGGCGACTTGTCTGACACCAGCAACCTCACCCGCATCATTCAGCAGGTGCAGCCTGACGAAATTTACAACCTAGGCGCGCAAAGCCATGTGGCGGTGTCTTTCGAGTCACCCGAATACACCGCCGATGTTGATGCCATGGGCACGCTACGCCTGCTAGAGGCCATTCGCATATTGGGCCTCGAAAAGAAAACCCGCTTTTACCAAGCCAGTACTTCAGAGCTTTATGGTTTGGTACAAGAAATACCCCAAAAAGAAACCACGCCTTTCTACCCACGCAGCCCTTATGCCGTGGCCAAGATGTACGCGTATTGGATCACCGTCAACTACCGCGAGGCCTATGGCATTTATGCCTGCAACGGTATTTTGTTCAACCACGAAAGCCCACGCCGTGGCGAAACCTTCGTGACCCGCAAAATCACCCGTGGTTTGTCAAACATTGCCCAAGGCCTAGAAGACTGTCTTTACATGGGCAACATGGACGCCCTGCGCGACTGGGGCCACGCCAAAGACTATGTGCGCATGCAGTGGATGATGTTGCAACAAGACAAACCGCAAGACTTTGTCATTGCCACCGGCGTGCAATACAGCGTGCGTGAGTTCATCAACAAAACCGCCCAACAGTTGGGCGTGACCTTGGCCTTTGAAGGCGAGGGCGTGAACGAAGTGGCCAAAGTGGTCAAGATAGAAGGCACCGATGCGCCCGCCCTCAAGGTAGGCCAAGTGCTGGTGCGAGTTGACCCACGCTATTTCCGCCCCACCGAAGTGGAAACCTTGCTGGGCGACCCCAGCAAAGCCAAAAAAGAACTGGGCTGGGTACCAGAGATCACCCTCGACCAGATGGTGCAAGAAATGGTGGCCCACGACCTCAGCCAAGCCAAACAGCACGCCCTGCTCAAGCAGCACGGGTACAACGTGGCGGTGGGGGTGGAGCGGTAACACCCCCCCCCAATTGGATATAAACGGATATATTTGCGGATATGTTCGATTTCCAACCCCCGTCCATCTCAGCAGAAACACTCTCGCTGATCGCGTCAATTGACGAGTTCAAAGGGGCTTGGCGTGCTTTTGGCACGATTTCGCCAGAACGGCTGCATGCGCTAAAGCATGTCGCCACCATAGAGAGCATTGGCTCATCCACCCGCATAGAGGGCAGTCGGCTTTCTGACCGCGAGGTCGAAAAGCTCATGGCAGGCCTCTCAAGTGCGTCTTTTGGCTCGCGCGACGAGCAAGAGGTGGCAGGTTATGCCAAGGTGATGGAACTGGTGTTCACGTCTTGGGAGTACATCCCATTCAACGAGAGGCATATTCAGCAACTTCATCGCGATTTGCTTTTTTATGTAGACAAAGACGAAGCGCATCGCGGGCATTACAAAACGCACACCAATAACGTGGTGGCACGCGATACAGATGGCAGTTTGATTGGCGTGGTTTTTGAAACCGCTTCGCCATTTGACACGCCGCGCCTGATGGCAGATTTGGTGGCTTGGTACGCAGCCGAGAAAGAACGCAAGGTGTTGCACCCGCTCATGGCGATTGCTGTGTTTGTGGTGACTTTTCTTGCCATTCATCCGTTTGAGGACGGCAACGGGCGGCTTTCACGGGTGCTGACCACATTGCTGCTTTTGCAGGCTGGATATGCCTATGTGCCTTACAGCTCACTTGAGTCGGTCATTGAGCAAAACAAGGGTGGCTATTACGTGGCTTTGCGTCAAACGCAGGTGACGATTTACCAAGATAAGCAAGATTGGGAGCCTTGGCTGTTATTTTTCTTGCGCTCGCTTCTTGCGCAGGTGAAGCGACTTGAGAAAAAAGTCGAGCTGGAAAAAATAGTTTTGGCTGCGTTGCCAGAGCTTTCGCTCAACATTCTAGAACTCACCCGCGAGAGAGGTCGCATGACCTTGCAGACGGCTGTTGAGTTGACGGGGGCAAATCGAAACACCGCTAAACTGCACCTTCAAAAATTGCTAAAGGCTGGGCACTTGTCGCGCCACGGTGCTGGCAGAGGTGTTTGGTACAGCTTGGCTTGATAACGACAGACAAATCGATGAAACAAGATTCCAAAATTTATGTAGCCGGTCATCGTGGCATGGTGGGCTCGGCCATCGTGCGTCGCTTAAAAGCCGACGGTTATCAGCACATCATCACCCGCACCCACGCCGAGCTTGACCTCACGCGACAGGCCGAAGTAGAAGCATTTCTCAAAGCCGAAAAGCCTGACTATTTGTTCATTGCTGCGGCAAAAGTAGGTGGCATACATGCCAACAACACCTACCGTGCCGACTTCATCTACCAAAACCTGATGATGCAGAGCAACCTCATTCAAGGTGCCCATGCCGCAGGCATCAACGACCTGATGTTTTTAGGTTCGAGTTGCATTTACCCACGCGATTGTCCGCAGCCCATCAAAGAAGAATATTTGCTGACCGGTCCATTGGAGCAAACCAACGAGCCCTATGCGCTGGCAAAAATTGCGGGCATCAAGCTATGCGAAAGCTTCAACCACCAGTACGGCACGCGCTACACCAGTGTCATGCCCACCAACCTGTATGGCCCCGGTGACAACTACGACCTGCAAAACAGCCACGTGCTGCCAGCGCTGATTCGTAAAGCCCACGAGGCCAAGCTACGGGGCGATACCGAATATGTGGTGTGGGGCAGTGGCAAGCCCATGCGCGAGTTTTTGTATGTTGACGATTTGGCTGACGCCTGTGTGCAGTTGATGACCGCAGGCTACCACGGCCCCTTGCTCAACATTGGCACCGGTGTAGATGTGACCATCCGCGAACTGGCCGAGATGGTCATGAAGGTGGTGGGCTTTCAAGGCCGCATTGTGTTTGACAGCACCAAGCCCGATGGCACACCGCGCAAGTTGCTAGATGTGTCTGCGGCAAAAGCACAAGGTTGGTCTGCCAAGGTGGCATTAGAGGACGGCATCCGTTTGGCTTATGCTGACTTTTTGGCCAATCACAAAACCTAATGCCCAAAGGAGGTGGTCATGATTTTTGGCATGTTTGGTTCAAAAAAAACACCTTCTAACCAAGAGGCAGAGGCCGAGCCAAGCGCCGTTGTACCCGCAACCGCACCCGTATCTGCACCTGCACCTGCACCCACACCCGAAACATCGGTCAAAGCCGATGCCGTGCAAGAAGTGCCGAAAGTCATTTTGCAAATGAACGAACAAGATGTCGTGGCTGCTTACAAATTATTCCTAAGGCGTACCCCAGAAAACAAAACAGTGGTGGAGTCACGCATTGGTTTGCCCAGAGAACGCATGTTGGTCAATTTCATCACTGCCAAAGAGTTCATCAAATACCCTGAAAACATCAGCCTCATTTTGCAAACCGCACAGGCCATTGACACTCAAGCCGGTGTGTCTCAAGAGGTCACGCCATGAGCGCCCAACAGCAAATGTTGTTTGTTTGCGGTGCACCCCGTTCGGGCACCACGGCCATGCAAGCGCTTTTGACGGCTGACAAGCGCATTGTGATGGGCATGGAGCGCTACGGCTCGTATTTGAACGATGAGTTTGGTGCACAACTCTTTACCAAACAACGGTTTTTTGATTTTGAAACCGACCCGCGGGACAGAAAGCGCTCTCGCCCTTATTACGAAGAAGTTGCCAAGCCAAATTTTGAGGCAGCCACTTACATTGGCGACAAAATACCTCTGATGTACCTCGAGTTTGACCGCGTGACCAAGGTCTTTCCAGAGGCCAAATTTGTGGTGATGCTGCGCAATATTTTGGACATCTGTAACTCATACCAAAACCGCAAAGACGACCCCAACGACGATTGGTCTTTGACCGTAGATGATGCGGTGAGGCATTGGAACCAGTTGCTCGAATTTTTGAAATCCCATGCCACTGACCCACGTGTGAAGTTGGTGGTGTACGAAGATTTTTACAGCGACATCAAGCCTTACCAAGAGCTCTACGAATTTTTAAATTTAAGTTTTGATGAGCCCCTCAACCAAGCCTATCAAGACATCTTGGGCAAAACAGAGCGCTTGGAGCAACGCAGAAAGTCTGCACTGACTGACTTGCAAAAAATTGCGATTTTCAAAACCGCTAACTTTGCGTTGTACCAAGCCATTCTCAACCCTGCGGCCGCCACATCAGCTTCTACAGCGCAGCCATCCCAACAAGACAGCCCCGCAACCAGCAAGCCAGCCTTGAAAGGGCGCGAGCCCATGGCCTTAGAGGCCCCAGATCTGTTGTCAGCCTACCGTTTGTTGCTGGGTAGAACAGACATCAGCCCGCAAGAGAGCGAGGCATTGGCGGGCTTGAATGGTCAGCAAGTACTGGCCAAATTGTTTGCATCGGCCGAGTTTCAAGCCAATGCTTTCAACCGCGAGCTCATCACGTCGCTGGCAAAACAAATTCGCGACCAAATCTCAAACGCAACCCCCAAAGAACCAAGCCATGACAACCCCCAGTCCTGACACCATCGTGCCTGTTATTTTGTCGGGGGGCAGTGGCTCTCGGTTGTGGCCGTTGTCGCGTTCGTTGCGACCCAAACAGTTTTTGGGTGTGACAGACCAAGCCTCTTTGTTTCAGCTCACACTTGAGCGGCTAAAAGGCGTGTCTGCCCATGGGCAAGTCTCACCCATTGTGGTTGCCAACAGCGACCATCGTTTTTTGGTGGCTGAGCAGTGCCGCGAAGTGGGCGCCACACCTTTGTCTATCGTGCTCGAGCCTGTCGCAAGAAACACGGCGCCTGCCATTGGCGTCGCAGCCTTGGCAGCCAGTGCGCAGGGGCAAGACCCCGTGTTGTTGGTGTTGCCCTCAGACCATACTTTTGCCAATGTGGCGGCTTTTCACAGCGCTGTGAAAGTTGGTTCAGAGGCCGCAGCAAAGGGCGCGATGGTGACCTTTGGCATTGTGCCCACCCATGCTGAAACGGGCTATGGCTACATCTTGGCAAAGGGCGCGCTAAACCCAACGGCTGCCACACCAGTAGATCGGTTTGTCGAAAAACCAAATTTGCAAACCGCACAGGCCTACCTCCAACAAGGGGGTTACACATGGAACAGTGGCATGTTCATGTTCAAGGCATCGGTGTTGTTGCGTGAACTCCAGCGGCTCAACCCTGCCATGCTGGCGGCTTGCGAGCAGTCTTGGGCGCAATCGGCCAAAGACATGGACTTTGTCCGTTTAGACAAAACATCTTTTGCAGCTTGCCCCTCCGACAGCATTGACTATGCGGTGATGGAAAAAACCGACAAAGCCGTGGTCGTGCCACTCGATGCAGGTTGGAGCGATGTGGGCGCATGGTCTGCTGTCTGGCAAGTGTTGCCCCAAGACGCCCAAGGCAATGCAGTGCGTGGCGATGTGTTGTTACACCAAGTCAGCAACAGCTATGTGCACTCTGACAACAGATTGGTCACCCTGGTTGGCGTGCAAGACTTGGTGGTGGTGGAAACATCTGACGCTGTATTGGTGGCACACAAAGACAGCGCGCAAGATGTCAAAAAAATTGTCGATCAACTCAAGGCGCAAGGTCGACCAGAGGTTGATTTGCACCGCGAGGTGTTCCGCCCGTGGGGCTCGTACGACTCGGTTGACCAGGGGGAGCGCTTTCAAGTTAAGCGCATCACTGTCAAGCCGGGTGCCAAGTTGTCTTTGCAAATGCACCATCACCGCGCTGAGCACTGGGTAGTGGTATCTGGCACAGCCAAAGTGCGTTTAGGCCAAGAGGATCGTTTGGTGACCGAAAACGAATCTGTTTACATACCCGTAGGGGTGACACATTCATTAGAAAACCCAGGCAAAGTGCCACTGCACCTCATTGAGGTTCAGTCTGGCTCTTATTTGGGTGAAGACGACATCGTCAGGTTTGAGGATTTGTATGGGCGCGCGTAAACCTCGTCTTTCCGACATGCCTTTGGTGTCGGTCGTCATGCCCTGTTTGAATCAGGTGCAATTTTTAGAAATCGCCGTTCGCAGCGTCTTGGAACAAGACTATCAAAACACCGAGCTGATCGTGGCTGACGGCCTGTCGACCGATGGCTCAGTGGCATTGCTGATTGAATTGCAACGAGAGTATGGTGACAGGCTTCAGTGGACCAGCCAGCGCGATGCAGGGGCTGCACAAGCCATCAACAAAGCATTGGCCATCGCCAGTGGCGACATCATTGGCTGGCTCAATTCAGACGACATGTACATGCAAGGCGCTGTCACCCGTGCCGTTGAGTTTTTTCACAGCCGAACGTCGCACCAACTGGTGTACGGTTTTGCCAATCACATCGACGCAAACGGTGTGGTGACAGGAAGCTACGCCACACGCGCGCCCTCTACTCCGTTAGACGCTTTTGACGCAGGCAGTTTCATTTGTCAGCCAACCGTGTTCATGCGCAAAAGCGCGCTTGACCAAGTGGGCACGCTCGATGAGTCCATTCAAACCGCTTTTGACTTTGATTTGTGGTTGCGTTTTTTCAAGCGTTTCCCAGGGCAGATTGGCATGATTCGTCGCATTCAAGCTTGCTCACGGTTGCATGCAGCTTGCATGACGCAGCGACTCAGAAGGCAAGTGGCCCTAGATGGGCTTCGCGTCACAGCTGCGCATTTGGGACGTGCCAATGTGCATTGGGTGTGGACCCATATCGACGAAATATGTGCGCAGTACCCTATGGGTGGTGCAGAGGGTTCGTTGATCAAGCAGCTAGAGGCGTTTCTGATTGAAGCCAAGCCATATTTAGACGCACCAACTTTGAAAAAAGTAGTCGAGCAGGTGAAAAAAGACTATCGTTTCGCGTTGTCGCGCGAGGGGCTTTTCGCAACTGTGCAGCCCGATGGTTGGGTCAACAAGCGGGTGCAAGTGAAATACCGCTGGAAAGACAAACCAGCTGCCGCTGTGACGATGCGTTGCAATGCCGCTTGGCCCAAAGAAGCCAAATTAAAACTCAAAGTGGCCACCCCTGACGGCAAGGTACAAACATCAACCGTTGAAGCGCCCTCTGAATTTATTTTGCGATTCGAGGTGCCACCCACAGAGGGTGATGGTTACATGGCGTGGACCGTCGAAACATCGCAAACCTTCGTGCCAGCCAAGCACAATCAAGCATCAGACGACAAGCGACCCCTTTCGTTTGTCGTACAAGCCTTGGACCTAGAAGTCAGTAGCTAAAAGCCCGTGCTTACTTTAAGTAAGCTTTGAGGATAGGCCGATAGCGAGCTGCCAAAGCTTGATGGCCAAAAGCCTGACCATCAAGCACGCCTTGCGTATTGCGCATTTTTTCAGCGCGTGCTTTGGCTATTGCCATGTGGGCTGTGGCACTTTTCTCATCTGGGTCAGCCCACCAACTGGGCATGGTTTGATGAGGGTAGACATTGGGCGGGAGGTCTACCCGCGTCCATGGAACTAGCAGTGCATTTTGCTCATTCAAAAAGTCTTTGGGCCCTGAAAATGGTGTGCTGATCACTTGAAGGCCATTTTGCAAGGCCTCCACCAAAGTGCGTCCAAAGCCTTCACTGCGGTGCAATGACAAATAGCAGTCAGCACTCAGATACAAATCAGTCAACTCTGCTGGTTTGAGCGTATTCGCCACCACCTTGATGCGGGGGTCGCGCGGAATCCACGCCAGGGCATCCGGCCCTAAATTCTCCCACCGACTGACCTTCAACACCAAGCAGCAATTGGAGTCTTGCTGCGCATACGCCTGAAAAACACGAATCACGGCTTGTGGATTTTTGCGAATCATGGTTGAGTGCAAATCAAACATGAACAGCGTCACAAACGCTTGTGGGTCAATGCCAAGCTCCCCTCGAAAATCTCTGCCAGCGCGCGGGTGTTGCACCACCGGCAAGGGCAGTGCCAGTGTTAGCCTGCCGGATTTTTGAAAGAACACCTCTTGCACAAACTTGGTAGGGCACCAAATGTGATCGACCAGATCAAGCGCTGCTGCTTGATCGTCAGGAAAATCAGGCAACTCCCATAAAAAATACCCCACCCGTGTTTTGGGGGTTTCAAAAAGTTTGGGATGCAAACGGTGTAAGTTCAGACACTCCATGGGTGACATGAAAAACACACTGGTGGCATAGTCTTGCGTGGTCATGTGTTGCCACTTCACAGCCACTTTGCCACTGACATCGGTGGGAATATCAATCACCGAAAACGGTATGGCCAAGTAGTCAAGCATGGCTGCAAAAGATCGCAAGTCTTCACCTAGCCCCATCGGGGAGGTGGCGTAGCCAATCAAATTAAATCCTGCCGCTGCTTTGGTTGTCATAAGCCCAAGATGTTAACCAGCGTGTTGACACAGTCGTCCACCGATTGCTGTTCGGTGCGCAAATGGATGTCTGGTTGCAGTGGTGGTTCATAGGGTGAATCAAGGCCGGTGAAATTTTTGATCTCTCCTTGACGGGCTTTTTTGTACAAGCCTTTCGGGTCACGCTGCTCACACAAGGCAAGTGGTGTATCGACAAAAATTTCTAAAAACTCTCCCGTCTCAAAAATACTTCTGGCATATGCGCGATCTTCGCGAAAGGGCGAGATAAAGGTGGTGATCACAATCAAGCCTGCATCCACCATCAACTTGGCCACTTCGGCAACACGACGTATGTTTTCAATGCGGTCCTGTGCGGTGAAGCCGAGGTCTTTGTTCAGGCCGTGCCTGACATTGTCACCATCCAGAATGTAGGTGCGTTTGCCTAACGCAAACAGTTGCTGCTCTAACGCATTGGCAATGCTGCTTTTGCCTGAGCCAGAAAGCCCTGTAAACCACAACACGCGCGGTGTTTGAAGGTTTTGCGCAGCCCGCTTTTGCTTGTTGATGCTGTAGTGCTGAAGGTGGACATTTTGCGCTCGGCGCAGGGGGTGCTCAATCATGCCCGCACCCACGGTGTCGTGCGTGATTTTGTCAATCAGAATGAATGCGCCAGTCGTGTTGTTTTCTGTGTAAGCATCAAAAACCAAAGGCTTATCGCAATCGATGTTGACTGTAGCGACATCGTTCAAATTCAAGTATTTGGTGGCTAACTTGTCGAGTGTGTTGACATTGATCGTGTGTTTGATATCGATCACGCTGCAGTTGCAAGTTTGTACGCTAGATTTAAGGGTGTACTGGCGCCCTGGATAAAGTGTCTGGGCACTCATCCACACCAGTTTCGCTTGAAACTGTGAGGAAACGGTTGCAGGCTCAGCTGAAAGAGTGATGATGTCACCACGAGAGATATCAATGTCGCGATCAAGCGTGAGGGTGACAGCTTGACCTGCCGTGGCAGCTTTGAGCTCTGCACCATGCGTGACGATGCGTTGAACAATAGCCTCTTGTGATGAAGGCAAAATCCGCACACTGTCACCAGTTTTCAAAACGCCACTGGCAATGGTGCCTGCATAGCCTCTGAAAGATGCATCAGGCCGGTTCACCCATTGCACTGGCAGTCGAAATTTCTGCGCGTGGCTACGAAGCGTTTCAAGCGGCACAGTTTCAAGAAAATGCATCAGCGTCGGCCCGCTGTACCAGCCCATCTGAGGGCTCATGGCGTTGATATTCTCACCATTGAGCGCTGACATCGGAATGGGCGTTACTTTTTCTATGCCCAGTTGATGTGCCCAAGGTAAGTACTCAGAGACGATGGCGTCGAATGTGGCTTGGCTGTATGCAACCAGATCCATTTTGTTGATGGCCAGTACAACATGTTGTATGCCCACCAAAGAGGCCAGATAAGTGTGCCGTCTGGTTTGGGTGAGCAGTCCTTTTCGCGCATCAACCAGCACGATGGCCAAATCAGCAGTGGATGCCCCTGTCACCATATTTCTGGTGTATTGCTCGTGGCCCGGCGTATCGGCCACGATGAACTTACGCTGACTGGTTGAGAAAAAACGGTAGGCCACATCAATGGTGATACCTTGCTCGCGTTCAGCTGCCAGGCCATCCACAAGCAAAGCAAAGTCAAGGTTTTGCCCTTGTGTGCCCATTTTTTTGGAATCAGACGCCAGCGCTTTGAGTTGGTCCTCAAAAATCATTTTTGAGTCATAGAGCAAACGGCCTATCAGCGTACTTTTGCCATCGTCTACGCTCCCGCAGGTGATGAATCGCAACAAATCTTTGTGCTGATGCGACTGCAGGTACTTCTCGATGTCTTTTTCAATCCATTCGCTCACATGTGCCATCAGAAATACCCCTCTTGCTTTTTCTTCTCCATCGAAGCTGATGCGTCATGGTCAATCACCCGACCTTGACGTTCCGAGGTTTTGGTGAGCAGCATTTCTTGAATGATGTCTGGCAAAGTGGTGGCGTTTGATTCAATGGCGCCAGTCAACGGGTAGCAGCCCAGCGTTCTAAAGCGAACATTCTTCTGCATGGGCATTTCGTTGGGCCGCAAGGGCATACGCGCATCATCGACCATGATGAGAGCGCCGTCCCTTTCTACAACGGGCATCTGACTTGCGAAATAGAGCGGCACGATGGGTATGTTTTCTAAATAAATGTATTGCCAGATATCTAGCTCAGTCCAGTTTGAGAGAGGGAAGACCCGCAAACTCTCGCCTTGGCGCTTTTGTGTGTTGTAGAGGTTCCAAAGTTCTGGTCTTTGGTTCTTGGGATCCCACCTGTGTTGCGCCGTTCTAAAAGAAAAAATTCTCTCTTTGGCGCGTGACTTTTCTTCATCTCGTCTTGCACCACCAAAGGCGGCGTCAAACTGATGAAAATCCAGCGCTTGCTTCAGCGCCTGTGTCTTCATGATGTCGGTGTGGACCTGTGAGCCGTGTGTGAACGGATTGATGTTTTGTGCCAACCCCTCAGGGTTGGTATGCACCAAGAGCTTGAAGTCATGTTCTGACTGCATGCGATCACGAAACGCATACATGTCTTTGAATTTCCACCCAGTATCGATATGCAGCAGTGGAAATGGCAGTTTGGCAGGGTAAAAGGCCTTCAAAGCCAACCTAAGCATCACCGCGCTGTCTTTGCCAATCGAGTACAACATCACGGGGTTGTCGCATGTGGCAACCACTTCACGCATGATGTGAATACTTTCTGACTCTAATTGTTCTAGGTGAGTCATGGCTGGAGCGGTGATGGTCGTCATGACGAAGCGCTTTCTTTGTCTCGTTGACGTGAGAAGCATACCTGTAAACTTGACAAATATTACCTTCTTATCCAACGAATACTTTGCCATGTGCTGGCTCGGATATGCGGTTAAATGCAACAAAGATTAGGTCAATGAGGGAGCTTTCCAGTTTATGAAAATAGCAATCGCAGGCACAGGCTATGTTGGTTTGTCCAACGGTATTTTGCTGTCCCAAAACCACGAGGTGGTGGCGCTAGACGTGGTGCCCGAGAAGGTCCAGCGGCTCAATCGCAAAGAGTTGCCCATTGAAGACAAAGAAATGCAAGAGTACTTGGCGACCAAGGACTTGAACTTCAGGGCCACGCTTGACAAAGCAGAGGCCTATCAAGGCGCTAGCTTTGTCATCATCGCCACGCCCACCGACTACGACCCCGAGACCAATTACTTCAACACAGCATCGGTTGAGTCGGTCATTGCGGATGTGCTCTCGATCAACCCGCAAGCCACGATGGTGATCAAGTCGACCATCCCTGTGGGCTTCACTGAGCGCATGCGCTTGAAGTTCATGAGCCACAACTTGATTTTCTCGCCCGAGTTTTTGCGGGAAGGGCGCGCCTTGTATGACAACCTCTACCCCAGCCGAATCGTGGTGGGCGACGCTTCAGAAAAAGGCCAAGCCTTTGCCAATTTGTTGCTTGAAGGCGCAATCAAAAAAGATGTGCCCGTGCTGCACACCGGCAACACCGAGGCCGAGGCCATCAAGCTGTTTGCAAACACCTACCTTGCCATGCGTGTGGCCTATTTCAATGAGCTCGATAGCTACGCGTCTTCCATGGGGCTAGACACTCGGCAAATCATTGACGGCGTGTGCTTAGACCCACGCATTGGCAACCATTACAACAACCCATCTTTTGGCTACGGTGGCTATTGCCTGCCCAAAGACACCAAGCAAATGCTGGCCAACTATGCAGACATACCGCAAAACCTGATGCGTGCCATCGTGGACGCCAACAGCACGCGCAAAGACTTTGTGGCCTTTGACATATTGAAGCGCAGCCCCAAGGTGGTGGGCATTTATCGCTTGGTCATGAAAGCTGGCAGCGACAACTTTCGCGCAAGCAGCGTGCAAGGCATCATGAAGCGCTTGAAAGCCAAGGGGGTTGAGGTCATCGTCTACGAACCGGTTTTACAAGAAACACGCTTCTACAACTCTGAAGTGGTCAACGACTTGGGCGCTTTCAAGCGACGCTGCGACTTGATTGTGGCCAATCGCCAAACCTCAGACTTGGCCGATGTGGCAGACAAGATCTACACGCGTGATTTGTTTGGCTCGGACTGACTGATAGACGAACGATGTCGCTCGAACACCTCTCATATTGAGATTAAACTACCAAGGTCTATTTTGGGAGAAATCAGGTGGCAACTTCTAAATCCAAACCCCAAGCCAGCAAGAAGGCAAAGTCGCCTGAAAAGGTGGTCGCAACCCCCATCAATAAGCCTGTAGCCAAAAAAGCGGCCCGAAGTGTGGTCGCTGCCAAGGAAAGCACTCCCAAGGTTGACCCTAAGCTTGAGAGCAACTTAGCCAAGCAACCCCCAAGGGCTTTGAACTCGCCCGTTCGCATTTTTCAGATCTATTTTGAGCCTTGGCAACGCGAGTTGCTCGACCCCGCTTTTTACCCGTTAGACAACAGCCGTTCCTCATCAGAGTTGATGGAGTTTGCGGTGTTTGAGCAACTCCAAAAAAACGCAGCCACCCAAGGTGCCGCGCTGTGGGGCGCGCTGTCATGGCGCTTTGGCGAAAAAACCGGCATGCAAGGCAGCGACTGGGTCAAACAAATTGTGGATCACCCAGGAAATGATGTGTATTTTTGCAACCCCATTCCTGCGAATGAGGCTATTTTTCACAACATGTGGTTGCAGGGCGAAGTCTCACACCCTCAGTTTGTTGACATTGTGAAAGCATTTTTTGTGGCAGCGGGTTTGGATGACAAAGAAATCACTGCCATTCATCCGTCATCGAGCTTTTCTGCGGCCAATTACTTTGTGGCCACGCCTAAGTTTTGGGATTTGTTCATTCCTTTCGTCAAACGCACGCTTGTCGCTGCCGACAAACGCTTGAACCCTGCTGTGCGCGATGTGTTGCACTCCAAAGTGGCAGACGATAAAAACCTGCATGCTGGCGCCACTTATGTGCCATTCATTGTTGAGCGATTGTTTGCCTACTTCATGCGCACAGAGGGCAAGGATTTGAAGGCGTACAAAATTGCCTTGCCTGAAAGAGAGCGCGAGCTCAATGTTCACCTCAAGCTCTTGCGCGAGATGAAAGATGTTGCGCATCGCACACAATCAGCTTGGTTGGCCGCTTGTTGGGTGAACTACCGCAACCTGTACTTGAGCCAAACCAACACCAAAGCATGGTGTGAAAAATACCTGCGTCTGATCACTCCCACCGAAGTGCGATTTGTCTAGAGACCTCTGCTGACTATGCAAACAGCAGTGGTTGAAGCCTCGCAAATTGCGGCACTGGCCCCAAAGCTTCAAACAAATGGGGCACTCGTGGTGATGCCTGCCACCGATGAGGCGATGGCCAAGAAAGCGATGCAGTTGGCCGCCGCTCGGGCCGATGCGCCAGGTTTGTTGTTGGTTGTGATGGACCAAGAGCGCATGGGGCTGGTCAAGGTCCACAACTTGGTTTTCAAACACTCCGATAGCCCCTGGTATGGCTACATCGCGCAAGACGCTTTTGCGGGCAGACATTGGTTGAGCCAAGCCCTTGATGCCGTGCAAAAGGCCAATGCTTCACTCATCGGATTCAACGATGGAAAATGGCAAGGCCAAATTGCAGCTTTTGGTTTGGCCAAACGTGCGTGGGTGCGCAGTGTCTACGAGGGCGACTTTTTCTTTGCCGGTTACCAAAGCCACTATGCCGATGTGGAGCTCACCCTCATTGCCCGCGAACAAGCGCAATATGCATACGACCCCAACGCCGTCATGGTGGAGGTCGATTGGGACAAAGACCGCGCATCGGTGAACGTGGCTGACAAGTCCTTGTACAAAACGCGGGCGCAATCAGGGTTTGCAGGACGGGTGCAAAACCAACAATTGCGTGAGCTGGTTTCCTAGTTGGTAAAACGCGAAATCTTCTCACCATGCAATCTTGACCACTCATAAAACAAGCCAAGCACCATGAGCATCACGCAGTTCAATGCCACCTATGTTGCCGAAGAGGATCGTGTTCTCTTTCGTTTCAACACCAGCCAGTCGCAAGAATACCGTTTGTGGTTCACGCGATCGGTTGTGCGTCATATTTTGGCGTTGGGAGAGAAGGCGAGTGTGACCGTATTGGCACGCGAACATCCGCTGGAGCAGGCCAAAGCGATTGCCGAGTTCAAGCAACAAGCCAAGGTTGAGCAAGCGCAATTCACAGCATTTGTGCCGGCCACACATTTTCCGTTGGGCGCAGAACCAATTTTGGTGCATCAAGCACGCATGAACGTCAACGACAAGACCACCGCGCTTGAGTTGGTCATGCCAAAAGGGCAGGTCATGACCATGAACCTGACCGAAGAGATGGTGGCTCAGTTGCGCTTGTTGCTTCAAACCATCGCGCAGCGCGCGCACTGGGGGCTGGACGACAAACCCATGCTTGCGTCTCAGTCCACTGAAGCAGACACGTCAGCAAACGCTGAGGCACATGCGACCTCAGGCAACAAGGTGTTGCATTGAGTAACGACACGCAAGCTTTGCTTGACCGAGGGCAACGCGCACTTGCGGCGGCTCAATGGGCCCAATCGGCGCAGTGTTTTGGCTTGGCTGTTGAACGTCAATCCGATAACGCTGCGGCATGGCACAACTTAGGCCTGAGCTTGTTTGCGCTTGGTAAAACGCAAGATGCCATCGGTGCTTGTCAGCGCGCTTTGCGACTCAATCCGTCGATGTTGCCGACCTATGTGGTACTGGGCAAAGCCAGCAAATCTCTAGGCGACGCCGCAAAAGCCCACGCCTGTTTTAGCCATGTGTTGAAAATGGACTCCACCCATGCGCAGGCCAGATTGTCATTGGCAGATTTGAGCCTGAATGTTTTTGGTCAGCCGTTGCAAGCAGTGGAATGGGTGAAGCCTTTGTTGGACAACCCTGAGTATGCAGAAGATGCAGAACTCACCACATTGATGGCTGGTCTTTACGATCGTGACACAAGCGCAGAGGAGCACAACAGCCGAATCATTCGCTTCTCGCAAAAGTCTTTGCAGCTAGATCCTGCCTCGTTTGACTTTTTACCCGACGGACACTCAGTTGGGCCAACGCAATGGCCACTACCCAACCATGCATCTTGGAAGCCCATCTCAGGACATCAAAGACCACGCGTGGGATTGCTATCGCCTTTGTTTTGCGCCTCGCCTGTTTATTTTTTAACCATTGCAGGCTGGCGTCGTGTGGCGCTTGGGTCTGATGTGGTGATCTTCAACCGTGGCAACAAACAAGATTGGGCAACGCAAAACCTGAAGGATCTGGCCCATGAGTGGCATGACGTTCAAGAAATCAGCGCCGAGCAACTTGCGGCAAGAATTTACGGCGCACAGTTGGATGTGTTGTATGACTTAGGCGGTTGGATGGACCCAATAGGTCTGAAAGCGTTGTCTGTGAAACCTGCGCCGCAAATGTTTAAATGGGTAGGCGGCCAGAGCGTCACCACCGGTTTGAAGTGCTTTGATGGGTGGATTGGTGACGATTGGCAGTCGCCCATGCGCTTGCAGCACTTGTTCACAGAACCGCTGGTGAACATTGCGCAAGGGTATGCGGTGTACACGCCGCCAGATTACATGCCACAGATACCTGCCAGCAAGCGTGACGTGCCCGTGATCTTCTCTAACCCCGCCAAACTATCAAGATCATTTTTAAAATTTTTGAAATCGGTGCCGGGTAAAAAATGTTTTGTTCACCAACAATTCAAGTACCCACAGTCGCGGGTTCAAACCCTTCAGTATTTGTCAGACAGCGAGGTGGAGTTTGTGGTGCCAAGCAGTCACAAAGAAGCCCTAGAAGTGCTGAGCCAACACCGCGTGATGATTGACACTTTCCCCTACAGCAGTGGCTTGACGGCGCACGAGGCCATGGCGCTAGGCGTCAAGGTGCAGGCGCGCGTAGGAACATTGTTTTGTGAAAGACATTGTGCAAGGTTGTCGCCGACGTAAATGAACATGACCTCTATCACACGAACCAATCAAAGAAATTGTTTGCCCTGCACAGCATGTTGCGAGGGGTGGTTGGACATTTCCGAGGAGCTGGTCCAAGCGCACGTCGGGCAACCTTGCGTGAACTGCTCGGCGCAAGGTTGCGGCATTTACGAGTCTCGGCCCGTCAACCCTTGCCGAACTTTTTATTGCGCTTGGCGACAAGAGGGCACGCCTTTGGTGGATTCGATGCGTCCCGATTTATCGGGTGTGATCGTGGTGATGGACAGATTAACCTGGCGTGATCAAGCTGTGATTGTTGCTATACCGACAGGTGAGCAAATTCCTGAAGACAGCATGAAGTATTTGATGGGCTTATCAAGCCTGACTGATTTGAATTTATTAACGGTCAGATTTGAAAAGCACAACGACAAATTCAGTGGTGCCAGCAAACTGTCTGCATATGGCGCCCCACAATTTGTGACAGACATGAAAGAGCGCTTCAAGGATGGTGTGCTGGTGTGGTAACTTGAACTGGTGCGGTCAGGGTCAATCGTACGGTTTTTTCTGGCGTAATGTCTAGCTTAGAGCGCGCACCTGTGGTCTCAATCATGCAGGAGCCCCAACCAACCGACGAGCGATAGCGCGCCGTTCAACATAAACTCTGTGCCTATGTTGATCTTAGGCATCGAATCTTCTTGTGATGAAACTGGCGTGGCCTTGGTGTGCGGGCAAGGTGCCGCTTTGCCTGTGTTGTTGTCGCACGCCTTATTCAGCCAAATTACCATGCACCAAGCTTATGGTGGCGTGGTGCCCGAGTTGGCCAGCCGCGATCACATTCGGCGCGTGATTCCTCTGGCGCGCGAGGTGTTGGGCGAGACGCAACACACTTTGCAAGACATCGATGTGATCGCCTACACCCGTGGCCCCGGTTTGGCTGGTGCCTTGTTGGTAGGGGCGGGCGTAGCTTGCGCATTGGGCGCCGCGTTGCAAAAGCCAGTGCTGGGTGTGCATCACTTAGAGGGCCATTTGCTGTCGCCGTTTTTAAGTGCTGACCCACCTGAGTTTCCCTTTGTGGCCTTGTTGGTCTCTGGTGGCCACACGCAGTTGATGCGGGTCGATGCGGTCGGTCAATACACCTTGCTCGGTGAAACCATCGACGATGCAGCCGGTGAGGCGTTTGACAAATCGGCCAAGCTGATGGGCTTGCC
>JACCDH011749449.1_pt1 | contig 24865 bp, 23 predicted proteins | sample 7442481 | NCBI WGS metagenome assembly JACCDH01 (sample SAMN15323433, study PRJNA562643) | freshwater metagenome | isolation source: river surface water | place: USA:Blue River Watershed | collected 2017-08-15
CTTTTCTATATCTTCTTATTGATGTTTCGTTCGCTGATAGCTTATCATAACCAGTGAAGTATTGACTCCCAGGAGTTGAACTTTCATATATATCTACCCAATCATCGGTAGTTAATTCGGTTGCTTTACGGCTACGTTCTTTTTGTTGTTGAAGACAAATTTCAAATCCAGCCACATCAACTTCAAATCCATTTTCTTTTGAAATCAGCTGGGTTAAATCTAGAGGAAATCCATAAGTGTCATAAAGTTCAAAAGCAATAAGTCCAGAAATATCATTATTTAGTTGATGCTGTCGATTCAAGAGAGATAAATCAAACATATGTAGCTTTAATCTTCCAATTCCTTTTTCCAAAGTTTTCAAAAAGCTCACTTCTTCCTCTCTAATTACCTTCACCACAAACTCTTTTTGGGCGTGTAATTCCGGAAATACGTTCTTGAAACTATTGGCAATTAACTCGGCCAACTTACACATGAACGGTTCTTTCAACCCTAAAAATTGGTATTGATAACGCACCGCTCTGCGCAAAATTCTACGAATTACATAACCTGCACCGTTGTTGCTTGGCAATTGTCCATCGGCAATAGCAAAACTAATAGCACGAATATGGTCAGCTAATACACGCATGGCTATGTCTTCTTTACTGTCGCTGTATTTGTAAGTTTTCTCTGAATGCTTCTCAATGAACTTAATGGTTGGCACAAACACATCGGTATCGTAGTTTGATGATTTGCCTTCGATAGCGCGCACCAAACGCTCAAAGCCCATTCCCGTATCTACGTGTTGTGCAGGTAATTTTTCTAACGAGCCATCGGCTTTACGGTTAAACTCCATGAACACGTTGTTCCAAATTTCTATCACCTGTGGATGGTCGTTGTTTACCAACGTTTTTCCATCAACCAAAGCACGATCTGCATCGGAGCGTAAATCAATATGTATTTCAGAGCAAGGACCACAAGGACCTGTATCGCCCATTTCCCAGAAATTATCTTTTTTATTTCCGTTTAAAATGCGGCTTTCATCGATCCACAATTTCCAGTTATCAAACGCTTCTTGATCAAAGGCTAATCCTTCTTTCGCATCGCCTTCAAACACGGTAACGTACAAACGGTCTTTAGGTAGTTTATACACCTCGGTTAGTAACTCCCAAGCCCACTCGATTGCTTCTTTTTTGAAGTAATCGCCAAAGCTCCAGTTGCCTAACATCTCAAACATGGTATGATGATAGGTGTCTACACCTACCTCTTCCAAATCGTTGTGTTTACCGCTTACGCGCAAACATTTTTGCGTATCCACCACACGCTTGTATTTAGGTGTTTCGTTGCCCAAAAACCAGTCTTTAAACTGATTCATACCTGCGTTGGTAAACATTAAGGTAGGATCGTTTTTAACTACGATTGGTGCCGATGGAACAACTTGATGGCCTTTTGAAGCAAAAAAGTCGAGGAATTGTTGTCTTATTTCTGCGCTTGTCATGTATCTTTTAGTCAGCTACTTATTTTATTTAAGTTGATTAAAAAGCGGTATTCGTTATTTTTGCGCCTTGCTTTTCGCAAAAAAGCATGCATATTGAATTTACCAATACCGGTTTGGGATGGCAAAAATAAAATACTTTTACAATCCACATAGCTTAGACTTTGAGAAAGTTGGAACAAATGTGCGCAGCTTGGTGTTGCGTGTGTTCGGCTTTTTAAGTGCGAGCATTGTTGCCGGTGCCAGTTTGCTGCTTGTAGCCTACAATTACCTGGATTCGCCAAAGGAGAAGATTTTAAAGCGTGAGATTGAAAATTATGAGCTTCAGACCAAACTTTTGAGAAGTAAGGTGGACAAATTAAGTACCACACTAAACGACCTAAAAGAACGCGATGCGACTATCTATCGGGCGATTTTCGAGGCAGATCCGGTGAATTACGACTCGTACAAACCTTCGTTAAACGATTACAAAGACTTGGAAGGATTTGCCAGCAGTGAGGGATTGAAAGCCTTGCATGAGCGTGTGGATGCATTGGCTAACCAAGTAGATATTCAAACCAAATCGATGGCCGAATTGGCCAAACTTGCAGAAAACAAAACAGAGTTTTTAGCTTCTATTCCGGCTATACAACCGGTTAGTAATAAGAACTTAAAATACATGGCTTCGGGTTTTGGATATCGTTTACACCCGATTTACAAAACCTATAAAATGCACAGTGGTATTGACTTTACCGCTCCTACCGGAACCCCGATTTATGCCACCGGAAATGGCCGTGTAGTACCCGCTCCTGATGGTGCAAGCGGTTACGGGAACCATGTGGTGATTGATCATGGCTTTGGCTACAAAACGTTGTATGCGCATATGTATCGCTTAAAAGTGCGTATGGGCGAACGTGTAAAAAGAGGGCAATTAATTGGTTATGTGGGTAGCACCGGACTCTCATCAGGACCGCATTTGCATTATGAAGTAATAAAAGGTGGTAAGAAAATTAATCCGATTAACTACTTCTTTAACGATTTAACCGAAAGCGATTACGCAGCTATGCGTCAATTAGCAGAACGCCCAACTCAGTCGTTTGACTAGGATTTGGGAATGATGAATGTTGAATGATGAATGTTAATTGGGCCAGTCTTCAATCAAGTTTCGATTGATGAAAATGTAGAGTTAACGGTTAAAAATCCTCCAAAATGACTGACGAGATAGAAAAAAAGTATTTTACGATTGGTGAAGTTGCCGAGATGATTAATGAAGCGCCTTCATTAATTCGTTTTTGGGAAAAAGAATTTAGTCAGCTAAAGCCATCCAAAACTTCGAAGGGTACACGTAAATACAACACCAAGGACATTGAGTTGATTAAACACATTCATTATTTAGTTAAAACCAAAGGATACACGTTAGATGGCGCTAAAGAGGCTTTGCGTAAAGACAATAACAGCGCAGACAAAGCAGCAGTTGTAAGCAAACTCATCGAAATCAAATCGTTTTTAGAAGAACTAAAATCAAAACTTTAACCTCACCTATTACTCAAACTTATAGCCCCAAAAAGGTATGAAATTGGTGAGGTGGAGAACTATATTCGCAGCACAAATTAGACAAGATGGAAAATAACGAAATTACCAAAAAATCAGGCATACACTTTAATATCAGCCTTGATAAAGAAAATTTACCGGTACGCATTCAGTGGTCTGCTGACGATTCGGATATGGATGGAGAGCAAGAGGCAAAAGCTATGTTATTAAGCCTTTGGGACGGAATTCAGCAAAATGCCTTACGCATTGACTTATGGACGAAGGAAATGAACGTAGAGGAAATGAACTTGTTTTTATTTCAAACCTTAGCAACTCTTGGCGACACCTACGAGCGCGCAACAAACAATGCAGAATTAGCACAAGAAATTAGAGAATTTGCGCATCACTTCGGCCACCGTGCAGAGGTATTTGGACCTGATCACAAACACTAATCAGTATTCATTACATAGAGGAAGTCGTTTCGAATCATCGGAGCGACTTTTTTGTTTAAACAACTGTTAACTGTTAACCCTTAACCATTGATTAAGAATGGTGTTGAAACCACATTCTGAATGAAATGGCTCACGGAAAACACAGACTGACACAGCATACTTGCTAAGCTCCTCTCGGCTGAGTTGAATTAAGAACCATGTCTCCAACCTCTAACATCCAACTTCCAACCTCTAACATCTAACATCCAGCATCCAACTTCCAAACCTCACATCATAAATGTATCTTTGGCACAATGCCAAAATTTGTTGTCTATTTACTGCTTCCTTTTTCGTGGCTATACGGATTGATTGTATGGTTTAGAAAAAGTTTATATCAATCGGGAGTGTTTACGCGCAGCACATTCGATTTCCCAATTATTTGTGTGGGAAATCTCTCTGCCGGAGGAACCGGAAAAACACCACACATCGAATGGTTGATTAAACAGTTGAACCCTTCATATCCTACTGCTGTATTGAGTAGAGGTTATAAACGAAAAACAATTGGCTATTTACTGGCTACCTCACAATCTACTCCACAAGAGATTGGTGACGAACCTTACCAAATTAAACAGAAGTTCCCGGAAGTTACTGTTGGTGTTTGCGAAAACAGAGTTTTAGGGGTTCCATATATTTTAGGCGATGCACCTGAAACGCAAGTATTGTTGATGGATGACGGGTTTCAACACTTATCCATAAGAGCGGGTTTCAATATCGTGCTGTGTGATTACAATCGCCCATATTACAACGACTATTTATTACCTGCCGGATTGTTAAGAGAAGCGCCATCAGGAGCCAACAGAGCAGATGTTATTATTGTTACTAAATGTCCGCCAAACTTGGGCATGGAAGAGCAACAACGTATTATCAAACAACTCAAGCCATTGGCTCATCAACGCGTGTATTTCAGTACGATTGTTTATCAAGAGTTATTGCCCTTAACGGAAACTGCTCCATCAAATACGATTACTAAAAACACCAAAGTAATTGGGCTAGCGGGAATAGCTAAAGCAGATTTATTCTTAAACGAATTACAAAAAAGATATACCTTAGTTAACCAACTCACCTTTGGCGATCATCATGCTTACGGAGATGAAAGTATACAGCAATTAGCCGCACTTCACAAACAATATCCCGATTCTATTTTTATTACTACCGAGAAAGATGCCGTAAAACTGGGCAGTGAGCAGTTATTGAAACATATTAATCACATTCCAATTTACTATTTGCCCATTGGTGTAGAGATTGCTGATGGAGAGAAATTAGTGGCAAATCTTCAATCATTCATTCACACCGAATTAGAAAAAGCCCATGCTTAAACTAAAGATACATTACGTTATTCTCGCCTTGTTACTATCGGTTACGAGTTACGCGCAAAGCAGTTTAAACATGCGTTTGTTAGCTCATTACAACGATACATCGTTGAACCGAAGAGGCACACAAATATGGAACGATGTAATGGGTTGGCATGATGCTGCAAAACAACGCGAGTACCTGATATCAGGCACTACAGATAGCATCTACATTTTTGACATTACTGATCCAACACTGTTAAACTTACGTGCTAGTTTCTCGGGAACAAATACGAATTGCATCAACCGCGATTATTACACCTACCAACATTACTTGTATGCAGTAAGTGATCAATGCGATCAAGTTGGGCACCTTCAAATTTTCGATTTACAATACCTTCCCGATTCTGTAGTAAAGGTGCACGAAAGTGATTCGTTGGGAGGCTTAACACATACTATTTTTATTGAACCGGCTACCAAGCGCATGTACATGATGCTGAATAAAATTCCTGATTCGGTTCCAGGACAACTTATAAGGCATCCTATGGATATTCTATCCTTGGAAGACCCAATTGCACCAAAACATATAGGCACATTAGCGTTTCCCTCTCCCTACGAAAGTGCACGTGTACACGAGGCTTATGTAAGAAATGATACCGCCTATTGCAGTAGTGAGGGTGCAGGACTTTTCATTTTTGATGTGCGTAACGCTGCTCAACCTATATTAATTAGCAGCATTGTTCCTCCCTACCCACAAAATGGATACAACCACAGCAACTGGTTAGATAGTAGTGGTCGTTATTTATTGTTTTGTGATGAGAGTCCTGCAGGCTTGGGCATGAAAATTTATGACTTGAAAGATGTTACCAATCCTCGTATTGTGGGTTCACCATTTAAAGCTGAAGGTTCACCACACAACTCATTTTGGATGGGTAGGTATGCGTACACCAGCATGTATTACGGTGGACTTCATGTGTATGATTTAAACCGAATTGACTCGCCAATGTTAGGCGCATTTTACGACACCTATCCTCAAGCATACACCGATGGTTATCATGGATGCTGGGGCGTTTGGCCTTACTTGCCATCGGGTGTGATTTTAGCCAGCGATATGGAGAATGGATTATTTGTATTTAGTACCACCGAGAGGTTGTCTGTGAACGAGAATCAACTGCAACACATTAAGCTATTGGTTCAACCCAATCCTTTCCAACAAACCATTCAGTTTACCATACCAAGCATACGCAGAGAAGAATCAAATTTGGCTGTTTACGATTTGCAGGGTAAACTTGTAACAGAAAAACAAGTACAACTGGAGGCCGGAGCCAATGTGTTAGAGGAAAAGCTAGCATTGCCAACAGGATTGTACTTGTTAAAAATCATTACTTCGGAGTATGTGTACACAGCCCGAATTATTAAGCAATAACGCGTGAATAGAATCTATATATTACTACTTTGCATCACTGTTGGTCAGTTCTCAACTGAGGAACTACAGGCACAAACTAGCGAACGTAAATTCCCAACTCGGTTCACCAATGAATATAACTTGGATCGCAATTTGGGGTATACTGCTTTAGATACCAACATGAATGAAACAGAAATTTTTCAGGCATGGTATCAAAAAAGTAGAATCTTTCAAGATTTAGGAAACATCGGAACCCCTGGAAGATCGTTAGTATTTAGTACGGAGCGTGAAGTTGGATTTAGAGGAGCTTTCAATCCTTACGAAGCATATTTCATGAATCGTAATCAGGTACGTTATTACAACACAACAGCTCCGTTTACCGAGTTATTTTACGCACAGGGCAGTAAAGAATTATTGTTTTTAAAAGCCACACATGCACAGAATATTTTACCACGCTGGAGTGCCGCACTCGATTATCAGCGTATTACCTCTGAAGGCTTTTTGCTTCGTCAAAAAACTAGCATGTATAATATTCAGCTTAACACCAGATATTATTCAAAAGATAAGCGCTATGAATTATTAGCTTTTGCCATTTGGAACAGAGGTTACTCGCAAGAAAATGGAGGCATATCCAACGACTCGGCTTATGAGGCATTAACGGGTGCAAACAAGAGTGTAAATGTTTGGTTGAATAATAGCCAAAACGATTACCGCCAACGCAGTTTATTGGTAAAGCAATATTATAAGTTTGGAAGTCCGGTAACGCTTATTCAGCAAGAAGATACGTTGTATGATTACCAAAGTAAGGCTCAACTATCCCATACAATTAGAACCGAAGAATACAGTTCTATTTTCACCAACACAGGCGACAGCCTTAATCCGTTATTTCCAAATCAGTACATCAGCAATACGGCCAATAATACTTACGATTCCGTTTATCACGGTTTGATTGAAAACAAATTAAACCTACAACTTTTCGCCAATAGTGAGAAACAATTTAAACGTTATATCAACATTGGAGCATCGCATCAGGCCATAGTTATAGGACAACCACTGTTTGTAAAGAACTACCAAAACGTATTAGTAGATGCTCAACTAGAGTGGATTAAACTTCAACCCAAAACACTTAGTTATTGGTTTGATGGGGGCTATTGCGTAAGCGGATTCAATGCGGGTGATTATAAAGTAAATGCATTGATTCGATACAAAACCAACCGCCTAAACTACTTTGTTGGAGGAAGCATTCAGCGTTTTCATCCTGAATACACCTACTATCGTATGGGGACCAACCAGTTTATTTGGGACAATAACTTAACCCCTTCGGTGGCTCAATCAGCACGTTTGGTTATTAATACGAATAACCTACGAAACAATTTTTACGTGGTGATTAACCAACATACCATCACTAATTATACTTACTTAAATAGTAACATGACACCGGAGCAGAAATCAAGCGCGGTTCATGTATTACATGTAGAGTTATCAAAAACATTTCAGTTAGGCAAATTCTTCTTCAAGCACCTTATTCATATTCAACAAAGCGATGATAAAGTAATTCCACTTCCATTAATTGGAGGAATGGCTCGTTATTATTTTCAAACCAAGTTTTATGGCAGCACCTTACAAATTGGGGTTGATGCCTTTTATAACAGCAGTTACTATGGAATGGAATGGAATCCGGCTAGTCGCATGTTCTTTTTACAACAACAAGTAAAAATTGGCAATTACCCATTGTTTGATCCTTTCATAAGTATGCAAGTTAAACGTGCTGTTGTTTTTGCAAAATTTGAGCACGCTAACCAAAATCTTATTAATACTGGATTTTATAATACCCCCCACTACCCTATTTCCTTGCAAAGTTTTAGAATCGGAGCCAGATGGCGTATGTATTATTAAACATAATATTCAAATGAAAAACTTATCATTCATTATTTTATTGATTCTATCTCCAACCACTATACTGGCACAATGTGCGGGAGATATAATAACATTTAATGGTTGTACGTACACCACAGTAGGACATCGCGGGTATTCAGCTGTTTACCCCGAAAACACCCTTTTAGCAATAGAAGAAGCCTTTAAACGAGGTGTTAAATATACCGAGGTGGATGTTTCACTTACTAAAGACGATCATTATGTGTTATTCCACGATGAAAGTTCCGTTTACCGAACAACAAATGGCTCGGGAGATATTAGTGATTACACCTTAGCTGAATTACAATTATTGGATGCCGGAGAATGGAAAGGCGAACAATTTAGTGGAGTAAGAATTCCAACATTAGAAGAGGCCCTGAAAGTAGCTGAAAGATATGGTGCGCAGTTATACCTTGATATGAAGGACAAAGATTTTGTTGCCTTAAAAAATTCGATTATTGCAGCCGGTGTATCACCTACCAGATGTTTACCATCAATTGCTAACCTGGAGGAAGCACAAGAGTTGAAAACCATTCTACCTCAAACACCATGGGTTTGGTATCAAGCAGGCAATTACCCTCCTGATATTAACGATCAAAATTACTTTAACCAATGTGTTCAATTAGGTTGTATCGCATTTGAAATAACAGAAACAAGTGCTAATGATAGTATATTTCCAACATTTGTAACAAATGTTCATACTGCAGGCGCCATGGTATGGGGCTTTACGGTTAATGACAACACTATTTTTAGAGATAGAGTGGCTAAGGGCTTTGATGGTCTTGAGAGTGATAGGCCTTGGGAAGCTGCTAAATTAAACTGCAACAATATCGAAGGCTTGGGTGCCTTTGATTCGTTAACAACAGGAAATTGGATATTTTCCGGAAACCTAAAAGCCACACATGTGGGTGGTCAAATACGACCACTTGTGTACAAAAATCCCTTACCGACAAACCTTCCTGTTTACGCCTCTTGTTCTGTTTTCGACATTCCTCTTGTAAATGGTGTAGATAAAGTTGTAGCAAGGGTGCCGGCTTTTGATAGAAACAATGGATTATTGGTTCACCCGAATTTCAGAATTGAAAACAATGGCATTGAAGATGGAAACTTCACTATCTTAATGGATATCTTGCTACCGGCCTCTTCTATGAATAAGTGGGTGGCGCTTTTTCAAACCAGCACCGGAAATTTGAACGATGCAGACTTATTCATCAATCCTAGTGGACAAATAGGAATAACAGAATCTTACCATGGTCAGGTGATTGCAAATACGTGGCAAAGAATAGGGTTCACAGTTGATATCAACAGAGGCTCTATACGCAAGTATATCAATGGACAATTTGTGGGATCTACCCCAATAAGTGGTAACAGATGGGATATTTGGAACAGTTCTCGTTCGGGCGATGATCAAGGTTTTCTATTATTCAGTGATGATGATAATGAAACTGCTCAGATATTTATCAGCGCATTACAAACACGCAACTATGTTCTAAATGATGCTCAAATATTAATGTTAGGAGGCCCTGATGCAGTGGGCATTGAAATGGGAAATGCAAACGCATGGAACGTAACATTGAATACCGCATATCTAGACAGTACTCTACTAGACTTTGAGCATAGTACTTACTATTTTGTTGTTCCTTTTGAGTCGGCTGATTCAGCTAATTTAAAAATGGAGTTATTCGGTGGAGCAGTTTCTAATGTTGGATTAGAAGAGCGCATTAAAGTAGATAATGGTTCATTCTGTTGGAGCGTTATTTCCGAAGATAAAACGCAACAAAAAACATGGACGGCCTGCATAAGAAGAGCAGCTCCTGTGACAGGCTTACGAGAAGAAAAATCATTACAAAAACAAATTAGTGTATATCCAAATCCGGCAACACAACTTATACAAGTTTCAGGGTTGAAAAATGATGAGTACAAGTTATCTATAAAAGATTTGATGGGAAGAACAGTACTTACTCAAACTGCTTCTGCTATTGAAAATAGTGTTGATGTAAGTAACTTAACCAATGGATGTTATCTACTGTGTATTGAAACAGATAAAGAAATAGCTACGCAAAAAATAATTGTTGCACACTAAGTCTTCATCTTCTTTTTCTTGGCTGAAGGGAAAAGAATATTATTCAGAATTAAACGATATCCGGGAGAATTAGGATGTAATGCTAAATCAGTGGGTGGTTCACCCACTTGATGTTGGTAGTCCTCCGGATCATGGCCTCCATAAAATGTCCATGTACCTTTACCAAAAGTTCCATGAATGTAACGAGCCTCTCCAAGTTGTTTATTCTCGCCCATTACTAATACATCACTTTTGATAAACTGCTTACGGTAAGCTGTGGTTTGTCCGTAGAAACCTTTAACTACTTTGGTATGATCTTGACAAAGCATAGTTGGAACAACATCCCATTTTGCTGAAAATTCAAACAGGGTAAACACATCGTTTTGTTCTGTCACCGGACGTGTTTCAGGCACATTATCGATAAAAGAAAACTCGTACTCGTAAGGACTCATTTTCAATTTAAAATCCTTGAATGCAAATGTATTTCCGTAATTCAATTTTGCATCAGCACCATAGTCGGCAGGGTCACCATCAAACATACTCTCGCAAATATCTGTCCCATCTGCAGCAAGCGCAATATCATAACTATCGGTAGCGCTACACATAGCAAATAAAAATCCTCCACCCGAAACATAATCTCTAATTTTTTTTGCAACGGCCAATTTCAACTCACTCACTTTCTTAAATCCGTGCTTCGCTGCCATAGCCTCTGCTTCGCGCACCTCTGCTTGATACCATGCTGCATTTTGAAACTGCATCCAAAACTTTCCGTATTGACCTGTAAAGTCTTCGTGGTGCAAGTGTAGCCAATCATACGTAGGTAATTTACCATCCAACACCTCATCATCAAATACTACTTCATAAGGAATTTCGGCATAGGTTAACACCAACGTAACAGCATCGTCCCACGGCTGTTTGGTTTTAGGTGAATACACGGCAATTTTGGGAGCCTTATGCAATTTCACTAATTCCATGTTTACCTCAGGCTTAGCAATTTCAGCTAAAATGAAACCAACTTCAGTTTCATTAATCACGTCAAAACTAATACCTCGTATTTTACATTCACGCTCAATTGATTCTGTATGAGGAAGCATAAAACTCCCATCTCTATAATTCAACAACCAATCTACATCAACCTCTTGTTTCAATACCCAATAGGCTACTCCATATGCCTTTAAATGATTCTTCTGAGATTCGTCCATAGGCACTAATATTTTACTAGCCCATGCAGAAGCAAAACTCAACAGAAAAACTAAAAAGAATATTAGTTTACGCATATCGTATAGTTAACGCGTTTTAGTTATTAATATTTTCATTTGAGAACTTACGCCAAGTACCTTGGTGTTTCATCACTAATTCAACTACCTCACGTACACTTCCAGCACCACCATTTTGAGATGTAACCACTTTACTAATGTCCTTTATTTCTTGAGTAGCATCATTCGGACAACAAGGTAAACCAACCAATTGCATTACTTCATAATCGGGTAAATCATCACCTACATATGCAATCTGATTTAACGTAATACCTAACTCTTCACAGAGTTGATTAAGCACGGGTTCTTTATCCTTTACACCCAAATGAATATGTTTAATTTTCAGAAACTCTAAACGCTTTCTCACACCAACTTGATTTCCTCCGCTGATGATGGCAACATGATAACCTGCTAACAAAGCGCGCTCAATACCATATCCATCTTTAATATTAAATCTACGGGCTTGCTCGCCACTCTCTAATGCGATAACCATACCATCGGTAAGTACGCCATCAACATCAAACACAAAACAAGAAATAGCAGATAGTAATTCGCTGGATAAAGTCATGTACAAAAAAGTTAGTGCATCAAATCTACACTTTTTTTTCTTGCAATGTGCGTGCAATACTTTGGCTCAACAGCTCATAAACCTGACGGTATTGAGGGTTTTGTTGCAACAACTGAATATGTGTTGAAACCGTCTCCATATCGTTACGTGCCACCGGACCAGTTTGTACCGAAAAAGGATGGTGATTTACCGCTTGTTTAGCGGTACGTTGAATAAGCTCATCCAATAAGTGTGAAGGCAATTGAGATTGAGCTAATAAATCCTTGGCAATACCCATTAAGTGGTTAGTAAAATTATTGGCAAACACAGCTGCCACGTGAAGCATTTGTCGTTGGTTTGATGAAACCTCTAACACCTCATTACTCAACTCTGAAGCTATTTGATGCAGCAGTTGCGAATCTTTGGGTGTAGATGCTTCCAATAATAGCGGTATCGTGTTAAATGCGATAGGCGTTTTTTTAGTTAATGTTTGAAGCGGATAAAAAACACCTCGATGTTTGTAAGCACTTAATATCTGCAAAGGCACACTACCTGATGTGTGCACTACCAAACCTTTCACATGAAGTTGAGATGATACACTTGCTAGTACATCATCTTTTAAAGCAAGAATGTAGAGATCTAAATTTGTTGGAATTGCCGCTAAGGTATCGGTTGCTGTAGCTTTTAATTGTTTTGCCAAAACTTGAGCATTCGCTAATGTTTTGCTATACACAACCAATACAGAGTATCCCTGTTTTTTTAAAGCTAATCCTAAATTGGTAGCAACATTTCCTGATCCAATGAGCGCTATAGTGGGCTTCATATTGGGTAAACATACTTGTTTAACCTTAGTTAAACAAGTCAAATTTTTTAAGCAGTTTTGGCTCTTCGCGATTCTTCTACCCTACGCACAATAGCAATAAAGAAACCAACAATCATGATGATAGTTCCTGCCCATACGAGATTAATCCATGGAAAAACTATTGCCTTCATAATAATGAAATCGCCACTCGTATCACGTTCTGATGTTTCAATTTTGATGGTTTTATTCTCGGTGTTAACACCCACAAACTTTAATCGTAATCCGGCCTCTTCTAAATCACTTTCAAATTTCACTTCTGAATTCTCGCGAATGCCATACATTGGAGTGGCATCATAAACACCATTTAATGCATATACTTTGAACTCTGCGGCAATTAACAAACTTAAATTTTGTACATCTAAATTTTGTTCTTTAGCATTAGAGTTAATTGACTTTAACACGGCATAACCCTTATTGGTATATATAGTATCACCGGGCTTTATTTCATGAACGCGTTCGTTGATGTATTTTGTTGATTTCTCTTTTGGAACTGAACTCACATACGTAAACACATCATGACTGATATAATGCTTCGTATCCGGATTAGCTACTAACCCCATTTTAGGATTAATTTGAGCGTTTGGATATAAGTTGAATTCATAATCAACCCCATTTTGCGCATTAATTTTTTTATAGTTTACTTGGTAATAATTGTTCACCCAATGCGTAGAATCTGCTTTGTATTCAATCTCATAATCTCCCATGCGCAATGCTTTACCTTTCTCCAAATACACATGTTCCATATTCGCTTGCGCATCAAACTCAGGATTGAGTTGCATACCACTTTGGTTAACAGAAATCACTCGCTTATTCACCGATGAAACTAGCACGCCTATCAATAAAACACCAAAACCAATATGTGCCACGCTGGCTCCTGCCATTTTAAACTTACCAGTTAAGTATGGTTTCATCACAGCTAAATTCGCCACAATAGCATACATAGCAGCAAACATTAACCCAACATAAAACCATTGCTTCACCTCTAGCAACAACATAGCGGCAGCCGTTAACACCAAGCTAATGGCGGTATGCGTAAGAATAGCCACTAACGCTTGCTTACTGTTCTTTTTATACTTGAGCAATTGCGCCACACCGGTTAAAAATGCAATGATGATAGCCATCGGCATTTGCCATTTGTTATAATGTGTAATTACATCGCTTGGCGGAGCCATGTTGGTACCAAACACTTTATTAAATACTGGGATTGATGTGGTAAGAATGATTTGGAATGATGATATCACCAATACCAAACTTCCAATAAACATCCAGAATTCGCGCGTATAGGTATCTTCATCTTTGCTACTGCGCGGAATATATTTCCAACGCGAAACCAACATCCAGATACTCAAACCTAAGAAAACAAAAATGAATAACAACAATTGACCACTCATACCTAAATCGGTAAAAGAGTGTACTGATGCATTTCCCAAAATTCCACTACGTGTTAAGAAGGTAGCATAAAGAACCAACAAGAAAGTACCAATCAACAATACTTTGGCTACAATTAAAGAGTTACCTGTTGATTTATATACCAACAACACATGCACACCTGCCACTAAAAACAGCCATGGCACAAGCGATGCATTCTCTACAGGATCCCAAGCCCAATAACCGCCAAAACTTAAACTTTCGTATGCCCAGTATCCTCCCATAATAATACCGGTTCCTAATACCATTACACTTACCAAAGCCCATGGCAAAGTTGGCTTAATCCAACCATTAAAATCACGCTTCCATAATGCTGCTATAACATACGCAAATGGTACGATAGTAGTGGCAAATCCAAAGAACAGCGTTGGTGGGTGAATAACCATCCAATAGTTTTGTAACAAAGGATTCAATCCATTACCATCTTTTATCTTACTTAAGTAATCAGGTTGTTTAAATATAGGACCATCAATAGCATTACGTAACAATTCAAAAGGACTGCTACCAATTTTATATCCTAAAACTTTAACACCGATAAGCATAGAGGTTAACACAATCTGACACATCATCACCACTGCCATTACCTCTAGCTTCCAGCCTTTCGCTGTGCGCAGTAAAATGTTACCGATTACTACATGCCAAAAAATCCAAAGCAAGAAACTTCCTTCTTGTCCTTCCCAAAAGCATGAAACCATGTACTCTAATGGCAAATCTGTAGATGAATGCTGCCATGCGTAATGATATTCGAACAAGTGTAAACGAATAATCAAAAACAACATGAGCACAATGCTCAAAACTGATACCGTATGCGTATAAAAAGCTGCGGTAGCTATTTTATACCAAGATTTTTCCTCGGGATTGTTAGCGGCAAATAAATATGCAATGGTGGCAATGATAGCCGTACCAAATGAAACTACTACAGCTAAGTGTCCAAGATTTCCGTATATGAGGCGTTCGCCAATAAATTGTACTTCGTTCACGATATGATATAATGAATAACGGTGCGAAAATAACAAACCTGAAGAGAATACCCACGTTTTAAAAAGCCTATAATAAAGGCTTATTAACTAGTTAGGTGTGATGCATAAAAAAGGCCACCGATTATCTGTGGCCCTTGTTTAAAAGTATGATTACCCTTGAGGTGCTTGTCCTTCGTTATATTTACTAGGACATTTAAGCAATATCTTGTTTGCATCAAACACTTCTCCGTTCATTTTGCCGATAATTACAATTTTCTCGCTACGCTCAAAATCTGCCGGCTCAGGTGCATGATATACTACTTGACGCTCCTGACCTTGTTCATCAATCAAATAAAAGGTAAATAAGTTGGCATCTACCTGCGGATTGTATTCACGTGGTTTCTGTTTATTTAACGTACCTACCACATGGTATTCCTTTTCCGGATTCTCGGCAGCGGTGGCAAAACCTTCGTAGGTACTTGCATCACCATAGGTACTTACAATGGCTCCAATAGCTACCGCAATTAGCGCAATAAGAATTATATGAGTTCTTTTCATGATTACTTGTCCTCCAATTTTTTCAATTTTCTATCAATTGAAATAAGGTAAGCTACGATACCAATAAAAAGTACAGCTACAACAGCTACAACAACTTCAAATTTATTGGTTGATGCAGGCTGAACCTCCACCTGTGCTTGTAATAATATACTAAGTAAGTTAGTCATGTTGATTTTTCTTTTGCTCTAATAATGTTTTACGAATTCCAAGATCGGCTATCCAATAGCCTAGTAGCGACCAGCCGATAACAGCAGGATAAAAAACTAAACGCAGTTTGTTATCTAGGTCGTATGAGTTAAAACCGGGGTTTCCTCCGTTTCCGGGATGTAAACTTGCAGTAAGACGTGGTAAAATAAAGATGAGTACGGTAAATACCGGGAAACTAAAAATATTGTAAACAGCCGAAACGCGTGCACGCTTCTCATCATCTTCAATACTGCTTCTTAATACCAAGTAGGCGAAGTACATCAATAGCCCTATAGCTGCGCTATTCAACTTCGGATCGTTTGTCCAGTAGGCTCCCCAAGTGTGTTTAGCCCAAATCATACCGGTAACAATGCCCATCATACCAAATAAAACACCGGCTTTTGCTAATTCCGCTGATTTTATATCCGATACCATATCGCCTTTGTTCAAATACTTAATCGCTTGAACCATGGAACCTAGCAACAACAGAATCATTCCAAACCACATGGGCACGTGGTAAAACAAATTACGAATGCTTTCTTCTAAAATGGCCAAATGAGGGATTGGCGTTAGCAGCCCCCATACCAGTGTATACATAACCAACACTGCGCCTAATATTTTCCACCATTTAATCACGAAGCAAAAGTAATGAACTAGCGTAAACTTTAAAGTTGTTTTTGATACAATATTTTATCGGTATGTGTTGGCTCTTCAGTTGTGTTTACTGAAGATTCATCAACCCTTATCCTTGGCTTAAGCAGAAATAATATCCCGGTTGAGATTAATGGCACTAATGTCCCAAGCAAAAACCACCAACGTCCTTTGTACCCTTTCTCGCGTGCAAGCTCGGCTGTGGCTATTCCCATACCAATAAAAACAGGATATATTAGTATAATTTCCATTTGATTTTCAAGTGCGAAATACGTTAACTAACTCATAAACAAAAAATGAGTTACGCACTTTTTTAAACCTGACTTTAGTCAGAATAAGCATAAAACTGTTTATTTGTTGCCAATGCTTACTGTTGAACAAATTGTGGATGTTACAGCGGATACCCGTTGTATTTATTTTAAACCGAATGAAAAATTGAGTTATCGGGCGGGGCAATACATTACCCTAGTGCTTTCATTAAATGGGAAAGAAGTTCGCAGACCTTATTCATTGAGCAGCTCTCCCGCACTTAATGAGCAACCTTACATTACAGTAAAGCAAATTGAAAATGGCGAGGTGAGCAGGTACCTTCACAATTATTTACAAGTTGGTGATCAACTCTCCTTTCTTGAACCAAACGGCCGTTTTTGTTTACCACAGAACACTCCAAACGAACTAGTTTTTCTAGCAGCCGGAAGTGGTATAAGCCCAATCATAGGGTTGATAAAAGAAGCCTTAAACACATCAAACGCTAACATCCATTTACTCTACAGCAATAAAAATAAAGCCGCAACCATTTTTTATGAAGAGCTTGTTACACTGCAAGAACAATATCCCGAAAGACTGAGCATTTCTTGGTTTTTCAGTGATAGCAAATTTTTGCTCAAGGCTCGTTTGAGTAGAATTGCCTTGGAGGAATACGTAAAAGAAAAGCTACCGAATTTGAAGGATGTGGCTTTTTACACCTGCGGACCATTTGTGTATATGGAGATGGTGTTTATCACACTGCTTACTCTTGGCGTTACTCCAGAACAACTTTACAAAGAAACTTTCACTACGCTAGAGGAAGATGACGATGATGAGGGAAGCTTATTAGATGATGAAACAAAAAATTATGTAGATAGCAACGTCACTATTATTTCTAGTAAACAAACTTACCACATACAGGTAAAGGCGAACGAAACTATTTTACAAGCCGCTTTAAAACAGCAAGTACCTTTAAGTTACAGTTGCATGCGAGGAATGTGCAGCTCTTGTGTATGCTCAATTGAAGCAGGCGAAGTAAATATGTATAACAACCAAATACTTACCGATAGAGAAGTAAAAGAAGGCCGAGTATTGATTTGCACAGCAAAAACACTTACCCCTAACGTGACTATAAAAACGAATTAGAACAATACATTTGCACCATGAAATTAGACGTATTAGCATTTGCAGCACACCCCGATGATGTAGAACTGGCAGCCTGCGGAACCGTAATGGCACACATTGCCATGGGTAAAAAAGTGGGTATTGTTGATCTTACGCGTGGCGAATTAGGAACCAGAGGTTCTGCTGAGCTAAGGGATAAAGAAGCAGAAGCATCGTCAAAAATATTAGGTATACACGTTCGCGAAAATTTGAAATTACGTGATGGATTTTTTGTTAAAGATGAACCAACACTACTTAAGGTAATAGAGATGATTCGCAAATACCAACCCGAAATTGTACTTGCGAATAGTGAATTTGACAGACACATTGATCATGGCCGTGGGGCAGATTTGGTGCATGACGCTTGTTTCTTGAGTGGGTTGAGTAAAATTAAAACATCACACCAAGGAGCAAACCAGCATGCATGGCGACCAAAAGCTGTTTACCACTACATTCAAGATTACTACACTAAACCTGATATTATTGTTGATATCACTCCATATTTCGATAAAAAATTAGCCGCGATAAGAGCATTCTCATCACAATTCTTCGATCCTAATTCAACAGAACCACAAACGCCAATTTCAAGTGAAGATTTTTGGCATTTTATTGATGCCCGCGCTCGTCAATTTGGCCGCTTAATCAACTGCACCTTCGGTGAGGGCTTTACGGTTAAACGACCAATTGGAGCAACTCATTTAAGCGACTTGTTATAAACGCTCTTGCTCGGCTATAAGTCCGAACTGAGTAAGGTGATGCGTAAAGTGTTTGTAGTGGAACCACATCCACTCTTCTTTATTCAACTCACCAAATACATTGTGCGTACGTTTAAAATCTGCTTGCTGTAATTGTTCAGAGAATAGCGTGAGTTCTTCTTGTAAACTTTGAATAGCTTGTGCCAACGATTCAAAACGATGAGGAAGTGGTGTGGCCGGTAAAATAGCATTTTTCACTTCACGCTGAAATGGTCGCAAGCTCATTAAACCAATCGACTTTACTTGTGCCACTCGCTCTGCAGGAGTGGTAACTTCAACAATTCTCTTACCGGTTCCTACCTCCACAGAAATCAACAAATGTTCTACCATTTGCTGCGCATCCATGTTTCCCCAAATAGGTTTTGAGGTTGGAGTCAATTGATTTAAATGAATGAAGCTAGTTTGGTATACAAACTCTTCTAAAAGGGGTAATGATTTCATGGTATATATTTTTGAAATGATTGCAAACGAGTTTGCAACATCAGTTGATGAATGGCTCGCTTTTTCTTTTTCGGTAACTTGATGGAATATCGATGCGCTCCGGATTGAAGAGCTAACTTTTGCTGAGTTATTCTCTGTCCCCTCGCATCAGTTAAAATTACTTGCATCTCTTGTTGTTGTAAAGAGTAAAAGGTGATGTGTAAGTAACCCGTTCCTGAATTTCGAACATCAAGTAAGGTATCCAAGGTGTACGACTGCAACAACGAATACAGTAGATTCATGTCAGCCACTCCGTATCCCCAATACTTCGTTGGTTCGTTATATCGACTAGATGTATAATGAATAAGTGATAAGATAGAATCAACAGATAAATGCTTCAATTCATCCCAAACACAGGCGAGTGCACCTGTTAATATGGGTGCTGCATAACTCGTCCCATCTCCTTGATGCAAGTACCCCCAATCGTTGGCTACAGTAACATCTTCTCCTAACATCATCACATCCGGTTTAACATGTTGTTGCTGTTTCCAACCTATGGATGAAAAACCACTTAATTGCTCATTTTCATTTACTGAACCAATCGTTAAAACCTGTTTCACATCTGCAGGAAAAGCGACTAACTTCCATGAATTATTACCTTCATTTCCGGCACTATTCACCACAAACATTCCTTTGTTAATTGCTAATTGTGCAGCCTTACTTATCCATGCTGTTTTGCCATCTAATTCGCTCACGTAATGATTGAAAAACACGTCATCAAATTCGTTATACCCTAGTGAGGAATGAATGATATCAACGCCACAACTATCGGCAAATTCAGCAGCTACTGTCCAAAAGTATTCTTCACTTGGGTATTCTGTTTTAGCATCCTCTGTTCTTATCAATAGGTATGATGCATCAGGCGCTGTGCCTATAAACTCAAACGAATCTTGCGCAGCCATGCAACTCCAAACGGCAGTACCATGTTCATCGTCATCAAATACGCCATCATCCTTATTCAACACATCGTAAGTAACCAACACTTTTGGTATAGCCTTAACAAGTGCCGAATGCGTGTGTGCATTTGAAAATCCAGCATCCAAAACTGCAATTAACGTATTTGTCCCATAAAGCCCTTTCGTGTGCAAACCAGATGCACCACAAAATTTTGCTTGACGTTCACCTTTACCATAAACACTACTCTGTTTCTGATCCACAGATTTAGTTTGTTCTTTAACTGACCAAGAAACGGCTTTGGCTTTAGGTAATTGTGCCATACCCAACCAACGCACATCCGTTACAAAAGGAAATGAACGCAAACTATCTAAATAGCTTTTTTGAGGAACATACACCAAAGCACAATTAAACCATCTAGAAACCGAGTGAACAAAGTATCCGCGTAATTTCAATTGTTCGCAGTAAATAGAATTAACAGGAATATCCAATGCATCAATAGGTGCTCCCCTCAGTTGCTTTCTAGCAATAGCTCGCTCTGAAAGAAAAGTTCGTGGATTACTCCATGTATAAGCACTCGTATCTTTGTCCTTAAAAAAAACGGCCACCTGAAAGTACTTATTACTTTGTGCAGTTGAGATAGTTGTATTCACAAATAAGAATACCACAAAAAGCACTAAGTATTTTGTACGAAGCATTAAGGTTGGTAAGATTTTAGAGTGAGTTTATAACGAAAACCCTTAGTGCCTGTACTTTGTGTATTTAAGGAATCATACTTCAGTTGCACTAAACCAACTCCTTCGGCATAATGGGCGTATCGGGTAATTTCCTCTATGAAATTAACAATGTTACTCTCCTCAATCACTACAGAATTGTATGTTGTTGTATTAAAAACATATGGTACTTTAAAGCTAACAACTCTAAACGATTGAAAATCGCGGTTGTTGTACATATTTCCATTCCAACTGTTTCTTGATTTTAAGGGGAAGAGCAGTTTAACCAAACGCACATCTTCCTCTACCCGCTCCACACGATTATCAATTAATCGGGTAGTGAAGTTTCGAGATTGCTCCCAGTTAAGCGTATCGTTTGCTCTAAACCATCTGCTTATTAAAAAGGTTTCGTTACCTAAATCATCAATAAATTTATCTGTTACTTGCTCTTTGTACTCATAAGCGAATGTATCAATAGCTTGGGTTGAACCATTATCGTCATATGCGATGGAATCAACCGTATACTCCCACATACTACCCACTTTTATTGGGTAATATTCTTTTCCTAATGATGGCTCGATGGTATTATCAGGAGAATTACGATTACATGCTACTAATAACATCAGCGCAACTATTCCTACAAAAAATCTATTCATGCTCATGTGTAACGAATATATGCCAATATTGGTATGAAACACGCTTTACACTTCAAAACTCGATTCAATCCAACCTCCACCAATTACATCATCACCCTCATAAAATACAGCCGATTGCCCGGGTGCAATACCTTTAACATCATCGTTAAAAATAACTTTCATGCGGTTACCTTCTTGATAAAGTATGCTAGATGTTCCGGCATTTTTGTACCTGATTTTTGTAATAGCATCAAGCGGTTGGTCTAACGAAGCATATTTACCCATATTCAAACCACGTACCCACATTCCTTTTCTGTTCAACTCTTCCTCTTTACCTAATACAACCGTATTGGTTTCGGGTTGAATTTCTAGTACATACAAAGGTTCGCCAATGGCAATTTCTAATCCTTTACGTTGTCCGATAGTATAAAACGGATACCCACGATGCTTACCTAACACCTTACCGGTTTTGTCAACAAAGTTTCCGCCATCTACACGTTCTTCCAATCCATCAACCCTTCTTTTCAAAAAGCCGCGGTAATCATTATCCGGCACAAAACAAATCTCATAACTTTCACTTTTCTTAACCAACTCCTCATATCCCATATCAAGCGCCATCTGTCTGATTTCTGTTTTACGAAACTTACCTAAAGGGAAACGTGTTCGAGATAAACTTTGCTGAGTTAATCCCCACAACACGTATGACTGATCTTTATTCTCATCCAAACCTTTACTTACCACGAATCGGTTGTTCTCTTCTCTCACTTGGGCATAATGTCCGGTGGCAATAAATTCACAATCTAGTTGATTAGCGCGTTTGAGCAGCGCCTCCCATTTAATATGTGTATTACACAACACACAAGGGTTTGGTGTGCGTCCGGCTAAATACTCTTCCACAAAATTCTCGATAACAAAATCGCCAAACTCATCTCTGATATCTAATATCATGTGATGAATACCATGCTTTACGGCAATTCCTCGGGCATCATTAATTGAATCTAAACTACAACAGCCGGTTTCCTTCTTACTTCCACCACTGGTTGCATAATCCCAAGTTTTCATGGTTACACCAACCACTTCGTAGCCTTGCTCACGAAGCATCACAGCGGTAACCGTACTGTCTAGGCCACCACTCATGGCCACTAAAATTTTTCCGTGTTTACTCATTAGTCAAAACATTGCAGGGTAAATAGCCCTGTTGATTGAACATTTTTATTTGAAACAAAGGTAGATGGTGAAACTCAATTATTTCATCATTTATTTTTATACGAGGTTAAACCTTTCTATCTTGGTTCAATCGAACGAAAAAAATGGTTATGAAAACAACACTAAAATTAATGGCTGCTTTGTTGATGCTGGTATGCGCAACAAGCACTTTTGCGCAAGGCGGAATGCGTGGTGGTAAAGGAAATCACAGAGAAGGTAGAGGTATGAACCGCGACAGTGCTTTTGCTAAAATAAGTCAACGCTTGCAATTAACTCCCGATCAACAAACCAAATTGAAGGAGATTATGAAGCAGAATCGCCAAGAAATGAAAGCAATTAAAGAGGCGAACAAAAACGCAGACAAGGCTACTCGCAGACAAGCTGTTATGGCTCAAATGAAGAAAGCTGACGAGCAAGTAAAGGCTATCCTAACCGACTCACAACGCGTTGAATACGAAAAAATCAAAGCAGAGCGAAAAGCGGAAATGAAGAAGCGTAAAATGGAAAGAAGAGATGCGAAAAAGAAAGCTCTTCCAAAAGATGATCCAAATCCGGAAGATGAAGACGAGACACTAGACGGAGGTTTACTATAAATAAAGGGGCTTAGGCCCCTTTATTTTTGTAATGATTTTTGCAGAATAGCCGTTACTGTTCCGGCATATTTTTTATTTCTAAATTGTTCAACCATTATTATTCCATTCAAGGTATTCGTTAAAAAACACTCATCTGCTTCAAACAAATCTTTGATCTCCACTTTGTCCTCACTAACTGTTAATCCTAGTTTACCTGCCTTTTCCAACACTACCTGTCGCATAATACCTTCTACCGGACCTTCTGTTAATGCCGGAGTATGAAGTGTATTTCCTTTAATATAAAAAACGTTGCTACTAGTTGCTTCAGCAATACGTTCGTGTTGGTTCAAAATCAACACATCGCTTACGCCAATTGCGTATGCATGTTTGGCTGCCAACACATAAATTAAGGCGTTACCACTTTTTAGATTTGACAGTGTATTACAGGCTTTGAATTGGTCGTAATACACATCGAGAATTGCAATTGATTTTTTGGGCTCGGGAAGCTCCCAAGATTCGAAAGAAAAAGCTACCTCGTTGCTAGTTGGATAATAAAACCCGGTTGAAAGTCTACTCACCACCAAACGTCCCCTTCTATTGCCACTTGGGACGTGCGACTTAACCAACTCCTCGAAGTACGTTTCGTTCCAATTAGATGGCAAAATCATGCCCAACACCTCAGCACCTTTAGCTATACGAGCTGCATGTAATGCCGAATGGAGAGGTTTACCATCCAAAATCCTTACTGTTTCAAAAAGTAAATCTCCGTAAACGAAGGCTCTGTTTTGTCCCATATCATACGAAATAAGTTAATTCACCATTGATATAAAAATTACCACCGCTTAATTATTAATTTCCATACATTTGCGCACCTCAATTGAACAAAAAAGAGCAACAAAATACAGGGGCTCACAACCAATTTAATACATGAAAGAAGTTTTTATCGTTTCTGTTGCACGCACTCCGGTAGGAAGTTTTGGCGGTGCATTGGCAGGTTTTACTGCTCCGCAATTAGGAGCTATTGCCATTAAAGGAGCTTTACAAAAAGCAAATGTTGCTCCGGAACTAGTAAATGAAGTTTACATGGGTAATGTAATGAGCGCAAACTTAGGACAAGCTCCGGCTACTCAAGCAATGATTTTCGCAGGTATTCCCAATACGGTTCCTTCAACTACTGTAAATAAAGTTTGTGCATCAGGTAGTAAGGCTATTATGCTAGCAGCACAAAGCATAATGCTTGGCCAAAATGACGTAGTGGTTGCCGGTGGAATGGAAAGCATGAGTAATGTTCCTTACTATTTAGACAAAGCCAGAAATGGCTATCGTTTAGGTCACGGGCAAATTACAGATGGTTTAGTAAAGGATGGTTTGTGGGATGTATACAGTGATTTCCATATGGGTAATGCAGGTGAATTATGTGCTCGTGAACATCATATTACTCGCGAAGAACAAGACGCCTTTGCTGTAGAAAGTTATACTCGTGCAAAAGCTGCTTTCGATAAAAAAGCATTCGACTCAGAAATTGTTCCGGTAGAAATTCCAGTTCGTGGTAAAGATCCAATCATCATGAAAGAAGATGAGCAGTATACTAAGGTTAACTTCGAAAAGATGA